>MDTF01000356.1_pt1 | contig 20396 bp, 18 predicted proteins | sample 811191 | NCBI WGS metagenome assembly MDTF01 (sample SAMN05326649, study PRJNA326480) | marine metagenome | isolation source: seawater | place: Southern Ocean | collected 2011
CCTCTCCTCCTGCCGTCTTCTTTTCTCCTTCTCCAACCGCTCCTGCTCCAACCGCTCCTTCTCCACCTCTACCGCCCTCTCCTCCTGCTGTCTTCTTTTCTCCTCTACCGCCGTCACCTCCTCCAACCGCTCCTTCTCCTCCCGCTCCTTCCCCACCCTCTCAGCCTCCACCCTCTCAGCCTCCACCCTTGCCGCCTCCTGCTCCTCCTTCTCCAACCGCTCCTGCTCCAACCGCATCTTCTCCTGCCCGTCCTTCTTCTCTTCTGATTTTAGGTTTAGACCGAGTTTAGGTTTTATTATATTTAAGTTCAGTATTGGTACTTTTTTTGAAGTATTTTTTGATATAGCATCAACTATTGGTATAGCATCAACAACTAATTCTGTGCTAATTGCTTCTTCTTGCAATAACTCATATTTTTCTTCTTCTTTTTTTCTAGTTTTATTAAAATTTTCTAACATTCGCATTAAATTTTCTAATCTTTTAATTAAAGTTTCATCTTTTAGTATATTTTCTTTAAAAACTTTAGGAGGGTTCTTTTTTTGAAATTTAGGATTTGTGTTATCAATAAATTTCTGTAATTTTTCCATTTTTAATCTATCTTCCTCAGCTATCTTTTTCAACCTTTGCAATTCTTTTCTCTCTTCTTCTGTTTCTTTTTTTTTTATAAATAATGAATCGATCAAATTAGTTAATTTAGATTTATCTTCATCTCTATTTTTCTTTTCTTCCTCTTTTTGTCTCACTTTTTCTTTTTTATATTTTTCTCCAAGTTCTTTTTTAGTTGGAAATTTTACATTTTTTGATAGAAATATATAAGAACCAACTAAAAATGACATTAAAGCTATGATACTGTCAGTATCAACTTCCATATTATTAAATTATACAAATATTATAATATTAAAATTATATTAACAAGTTTAATAAAAATAATTTAGATATAATTTGGATATAAAAAGAATTTAATATAATTATATAAATGGAATTCATTATTGATAATCGTGAAACAAAGATTAAAGAATTTTATAATAAAAAAATATTAAATAATGAAATACTTGTAAAAGAGGAATATAAAAATTTTATTAAATTTGAAAATCTAGATTTAGGAGATTTTGTAATAAAATATAATGGAGAAGTTAAATTTATATTTGAGAGAAAAACAATAAGAGATCTAAGTGATTCTATAAAAGACGGAAGATATCATGAGCAAAAGCAAAGATTAAAATATGCGATTTCAAATAATATAAAAGTAAGTTATATATTTGAATATTTTATGGATTATAGTAATCTAACTGATTTTATTAAAATTAATGAATTGAATGGTGAGATTCTATTGAGTGGTATAATTAATACTACAATTAGAGATGATTTTGGTATATTTTTAACAAAGAATACAGATGAAACAATATATTTACTTGAAGCAATTTTAAAAAGAATGATAAAAAATCCAAATAAATATTTTAATAAAACTGAAGGAGCAGAGGATATAAATAATAGCTATATTATGAAAAAACGTAAGAAGGATAATATAACAAAAGAAAATATATTAATGATTTTTTTAAATCAAATACCTGGGGTAAGTGATTCAATATCAAAATGTATTTGTACTGATTTTAAAACATTAAACGAATTCATGTGTTTTATGAATAATTTTTCAAAAGAAGATAAATTAGAATATTTATCCAATAAACAAGTTCAATTAACTAATAAAAAAACTAGACGAATAGGTAAGAAAACCGCGAATAAGATAATTGATTTATTATTTTAATTTATTAGATGATAAGTAGAAATGGGAAACTAAAATTTGAAATCAACGTGGAGTGTGGTGGTTTATATGTAAAAGCACTTAAAGGATTTGAAGAAAATTGATAATGTCCTATAATAAAAATAAAGGGACTTCTCGCGATTTTGTAATAGACGAGGATACACTTGATGATATTTTGAAAAATGCGAATATTAAATGTGGCAATGGTCCAATGTGTGAAATTTGTATACAAAGAATTATAGATTTTTTTGTAAAATGTTGTTATAATTTTGATGCAGAATTAAAATATTGTTTAAAAAACAAAATAAATATGGAACAAAATAAAAAGAAGGGTTCATTTCATATATATTTTGAAGAAAAAATAATTTTAGATAATTGTGATTCAAAATCTTCTTTAGATTTTATAAATTTAGCATTAATAAATTTAGTATATAATCTACCTCCATGTGAAAATTTCTACTTTCATGTTTCTCGTATGTTTATATATGGAAATGACCATAATTTTTTAGAAGACGATAAAAAGTTTATTCGAGTGTATTTAGATATGGAACCATTTGCTGAAATAAGAAAGAAAAAATTGATAAAAAATAAATTTTAATAAAAAATAAATTTTAATAAAAAATAAATTTTAATAAAAAATAAATTTTAATAAAAAATATATTAATAATTAAATTAATATATGAATTATTTAAATAAAATTATAGAATCAGTAGTATTTGGAATTATTATGACATTATTCGGTTTTTTAGTTAGTTATTTAACGGATTTTTTATTAAATAGACCTATAATTTGGTTTCCATCACATTCATATGAGATGGCATCTGGAACATTTATAACATCGGCTTTAGTTTTTTTATTATTTTCTGAAAAATATATTAAATTTAAATTAAAAAATTAATAAAAAATAAATTTTAATAAAAAAATTAATAAAAAATAAATTTTAATAAAATATAAATTTTAATAAAAAATAAATTAAAACAGATATATAATTTAGCACATTTTTTTCGAATAACCAATAACAGCACATGTAATTCTTGAACCAGCATGCCCCGTTTTTAAACTATCTACATGACCACCTAATCCCAAATCATCTTCATCTTCATGAATAACTATTGAGCGACCAATTACATTTGCCTTAGTTCCTCTTAATTTAACTAATTTATCATTTAATGTCATTTTACAAATACCTTTTTTATCAAAAATAATATTTCCTAAATCTCCTACGTGCCTTTCTATTGAATTTGGACCACCATGATTTGTATTATATGGATTAAAATGAGAACATGCCCCCATACAATTATCACTTAAATCACCAGCTTCGTGTATATGAAATCCATGTGTTGATTTTTTATATTTATTACTTTTTAAATCAATATTAATAATTACATTTTTATTATTTTCAACAAGTTCAATGGTTCCTTTTATATTCGCGTGATTAAATAAAGCAGTTGCTATAATTTTTTTTTTCATCATTTATAATATAAATATAAAATTTATATTAAATAAATGGTACATCTCTATACAAAACAAAATATATTACATACTATTTTTTATGCTACATTAACTTTTTTCATTACTCCCTATATTTTAGTTGAATTAACAGGAATTATAAATATGAATAATTTTTATGATCCCTGTATGGGAGGATTTATAATTGGATTTATTTTATCATTATTGTTATGGACATTTTTTACTAAACAGAACATATATTCTTAAAAATATTTTTTATTATTTTTATAATTTTTATTATTTTTTATAATATTATTTTTATAAAAAGATTTATTTTTATATAAATCTCCACATATTTTATCACCGCAATGGTCAATATTATTCCAATATTCATTTATTTCAATTTGTTTATTAGTTTTAAAAATCCATCTTCCCTGCTTTATTGTATTTGATTTACATAAAAAAGATTTAGAATTACCCATTTTATATAGAAAAACAAATTATCTTTAATATTATTAAGAAAATATGAATAAAGCAGCTAATAAAACGGCGAATAAAACGGCGAATAAAAAAAAAACAATATCATGCTGTACACATAAAAAAGATGATAAGAAATGTAGGAGAACAAAGGATAATAAAATATTTAATTTACCTAGAAAGGTAGATAGAGAAATATGTATAACTCGTAAAATAAAAGGATTTTCTATGAAAAGTTCATGTGCTCCATATGTAAAATGTACAAAGAAAGAATTTTTATATAATAAAAATAATCCAAAAAAGTCATTTAATGTTTATATAGATAAAGACCCATCTGATACAATTCCAATTAAATATACTACTTTAGATGACGTTAAAAGAACTATAAAAAATTTAGAACAATTATATAAAAAAGATAAATATACGCATAAAAGAATATTTCAAGTATCAATGATATTATATGTTAGATTGAAAGTTTTAAAAGATAAGAAAAAAGAACATTATAAATTATCTAAAAAATACTTTGAGTTTTTAAAAAAGAGAACTAAAATTAAAGGAAAAAACAATGAAGAAACATTAAAAATGAGAAAGAAATTAAAATTTGAATTTTAGTTAAAACTAAATTGATTATATATATTATCTAAATAATTTTTACTAAAATGGATGTTGAAGAATCTCCATATAATAATAAAAATATTTTAATAAATGAAGGTGATATTAATAAAATTTTAAGAACATATGGTATTAAATTCAAATGTTTAAATGTAAATGTTTATAGACAAGCATTTGTCCATAAGTCATATATAACTCGTAAAAATGAAAATTATATTACAGGAAATGTACATTGTCCCAGCGATTGTTTACCATTACAAGAAGAGAGTTATGAAAGATTTGAATTTTTAGGAGATTCTGTATTGAGCACAACAGTAGCAAGTTATTTATATGAAAGATATTCACAGCAAAATGAAGGATTTTTAACCAAAATGCGTAGTAAATTGGTAAATGGTCATATGTTAGGGGATTTGTGTAGTAAAATTGGATTAAATAAATGGATTATAATATCAAAACAAATTGAAGAAAATAATGGGAGAAATAATTATAAAATATTAGAAGATGTATTTGAGTCATTTATTTGTGCCATATTCTTGGATTTTAATCAAAAAAAAATGAATTTAAAAAATTCAGAAAGTGGAATAGGATTTCAAATTGCTGAAAAATGGATAATTAATATATTAGAAATTAAACTTGATTTTTCGGAATTGATTAAACAGAATAAAAATCATAAAGATAAATTAATTAAATATTTTCAACATAATTATATGATTTTGCCAAAGTTTTGTGAAACAAATGTAGAAAATATAAATAATAAAAAAATTTTCACGATTATTGTGAAAAAAGACAATCAAGTATTAGGAACTGGTCAAAGTGATACTAAAAAAGGTGCTGAACAAATTGCTTCAGAAAATGCATTAAAATATTTAAATGTTAACTAAGCATAAATTAAGCATGGATTAATAATTAGTACTAATTTCTTCTTTTGGTAAAATACTTCCCACCTGTGTTTGTTTCGCATCATCTAATAAAGTTCCCAAAAGAGCAGTTTGACTATTAGTTGGTCTAAATGAACAATCAACACCTTGTGAATTTTCACATCTTGATTTTAGGTCTTGGACAAATCTATTATTTTTAAATTCTGCCAATGACATTGTGCTTAATTTATTATTTAACTCACTACACATACCTTGATCCATTAAAGACAAATCGCCTTCTTGTTTATTTTCGGTTAATTGATTTGTTAATTGTTGTAAGAATTTCGTCATTTCAGGATTACCCCCATAATATTGATTATAGTGATTATGAACTACAGCTTGTTGTAATTGTGGTTCATCTTCACCATTTTCAAGTGATTCTGCGGCAGAACCATAAACAACTAATGAATATTCTTCAGGATATTGATTTTTTAAATTAAATAACCTATCTTTTGTATCATTTAAATTTCTTGTACTAACATATACTTTAGAATTTAAATTATTTTTTTGGTCACTTAATTCAGTTAAAGTTGCCTGGTTGCCCCCATTTGCGATTGCCTCATTATGTAAGATTGTTGCTTGATTATAATCAGTTTGATATTCATCATATTCTACTTTAGCAGTTTGATAAGAACTATATGCGGTTGAAATTAAATCAATTATTCTTTCATGTTCCATTTCAGCACCGGTTAAACCAGAACCTGAACTATTATAAAATTTTTCTACTGTATCTTTTGTTTTAGTATTTAATTTAGTTTTCTCTATTTCTTCTACATGTTTATATTTATCATCTACATATTTATTATTCATAAAATTTGTTAAATATACAATTGATACTAATACTAATAATATAATTAGAAGAGTATCAAATGGTAAACATTTTGATATATCAAATCTTTTTTTCATTATTTAATTTAAAAACATATTTTATTTTAATTATAAATTTATTAATATTTTTTCTTTAACAACTTTATTTTCACCAAGATTACCAGAATTTTCATTTAATATTAAATCGTTTATATTCACTGGTTCGTTCACTGGTTCGCTTACTGGTTCGTTCACTGGTTCGTTCACTGGTTCGTTCACTGGTTCTCTTACTGTTTCGCTTACTGGTTCGTTTACTGGTTCGTTTACTGGTTCATTTACTGGTTCGTTCACTGGTTCGTTCACTGGTTCATTCACTGGTTCCTTCACTGGTTCGTTCACTGGTACATTTTTTAATTTATCTTTTTTATTAATAATTTCTATTATTTTATCAATATTTTTAGTAATTTTTTCTTCATCAATGCTATCAGAACTTGATGATTCCTCTGTCGTTGATGACGCAGATGAAACAGTTGACCTAGACGAAATTGAAGAAATGTCATTATGTAGAATTTCATTACTATTAATCTTACTATTAATCTTACTATTAATCTTACTATTATCTATTTTCTTTTTAATTGGAACTTTCTTTCTTTTTACATTTTTAAACTTATTATTCTTATTATTCTTATTATTCTTATTATTCTTATTATTATTAAGTACAGATTTTTTTTCATATAAATCTATATTACAAGAAGAAACGGCAAACGAATCTGGACTTTTAAATTTATTTGAATCTAAAACTTCATTATCTAAAATTCTATCATCACATTCTTTTTTCACTTTTATAATATCTACTATAAATGGATCCTTACCACTTCCATTTTTTATTTTCATATTATTATTTAAAGTCTTGCTAAGATTATTATTATTATCAAAATTTTTAACAACTCCATCACTGCGCATTTTTGACAACTCTAATTCTACATTTTTTCTATTATCAAATTCGGTATTTTTACTAAAAGAATTTTCATATTGTTTAGGTTCATACATTTTTGATTTAATTAAAAGTTCTCTATATTTAGCAGAAATATCTGCAGCATTTTCATTATCAATTTCATTTTGAGGTTTTTTGTATACATCAATACTATTAATATTTATGAGTTCTGGTTTTAAAATTTCTCTAAATTTCTTATTATTATCGAATTTGCGTATAATTTTCATAGAAATTTCTGGCGATTGTTCTATTAATCTATCCATTTCATTTCTACAAATTTGTATAAAATCAATTCCGCTATATGTTCTTTCATTAGGAGGTAAAGATAATTCAGTTGAAATATTACGAGAAAACTTTCCATAGGATATACTAGCACTTCTATGTGCTTCATTTAATTCACTAACTCTTAAAAATTGCCCAATCGTTGTTAAAATACCAGACATTAAATTTAACGCTCCTATAAATAATGGTAAATAAACATCAATAGTTGGATAAATTTGAATTAAAGTTCCCTGTGAAAAATTAGCAGTTCCAGTTAAAGTAGATATAATAATAACTGGAATAGTAAATATACCTGTTAACCATTTGTATTTTCTAAATGACCTATTATGTAAAACTCTATATGATGCTGCTTGCTCTGCCCATTTTTTTAATATATTATCTTGTGTATCATTCCATATTTTATCTTCTTCTTTAGATCCTTTATTTCTATTTTTATTCATTTAAATTTGATAAATAATTTAATTTTAATAAAAATAAATAAATAATAAAAATTATTTTTTAATTTGAATTTCATTTTATAATTTGAATTTCATTTTTTAATTTGAATTTCATTTTATAATTTGAATTTCATTTTATAATTTGAATTTCATTTTATAATTTGAATTTCATTCTTAAGTTATTCTGTTATAAATTTTGTATTAATTGACATAGCTTGTATTTCTTGAAATAGTAATTTACATGAGTAAGGTATTCTAATCTGTGAGAAATTAGTAACATTACCACATTCATTACATTTATATATATTTTTTGAATCATTTACGTTTGATACATTATTACATATTTTACAAACAAATAATCTATAGTTATCAGAACATTCCATTAGTCTTTCTTTTAAGAATGATAGAGTTCCATGTGCCCAACTACATTCTACTTCCATTTCACCCAATCTTAATCCTCCTTCTCGCGCCCTTCCTTCTGTGGGTTGCCTTGTTAGTAAAATAATAGGACCATTAGCACTTCTAGAGTGTATTTTATCTTTTACCATATGTTTTAATCTTTGATAATACGTGGGTCCAAAAAATATATTAGTTGTTATTTGTTCGCCAGTAAATGGATTATATAATATTTCATCGCAATTTTTATTAAAACCATTTTCTTCCAAAATTTCACCAATATCTTCCCTTTTTTGATTAACATTTTTGAATGTGAAAGGAGTAGAATCTCCTGTAGTTCCTAAAGAAATACATGCTTTTGACATCACGCATTCAAGCAATTGGGCAATTGTCATACGACTAGGAATTGCGTGCGGATTTATAATAATATCAGGACATATACCATCTTTATTAAATGGTAAATCTTCTTCATTATATATCATTCCTATAATTCCTTTTTGGCCATGACGACTAGATATTTTATCACCAATCGTAGGTACTCTATTTGATCTAATTTTTAATTTACTAAATTTATATCCTTCATTATTTGTATTCGTAAAATATTTATTATTACTATAAGTTTTATCAACAAATCCTTGTTCATTTTGTTTCAAAGAAATACTGTTATCTTTAAATTGATATGCGTCTGTATCATTTTTTTTTAAAGGCATCGTTTTCCCTATAATTATATCATTATTTTCAACATATTGATTTTCTTTAACAAACCCCGTTTCATCTAATTTATCATAATTAAATGGTTTATATCCTTTTGTTAAATCCGGATTTGGTTTACAATACTTTTCTTCTTCTCCACTAGAATGATTTTTATTACACTGGTCTTTATATGTTCTAAAGAATGTTGAATTAAATAATCCTCTATCAACTGCCGATTTATTCAACATTATAGAATCTTCTTGATTAAATCCAGTAAAACATGCGATTGCGACAATAACATTAATACCACAAGGTAGTTTATTACAATTTGTTATATCACTTAATTTAGTTTTAACTAATGGAATTTGTGGATAATTAAGCACATTACCCAATGTATCCATTCTATAATTAAAATTACTTGTATATACACCAATTGCCTGCTTCCCCATAGATGCTTGATATGTATTTCGCGGTGCCTGATTGTGATCTGGAAATGGGATATTACTCGCACATAACCCTAAAATTAATGATGGATGTAATTCTAAATAATTATACCTTTTAGGGTACATATTATCTTTGAAACCTTTAAGCAAATCCTTGAAATTTATAGCAACTAATGATGTATTATTTTCTTCTACATCTAAAAATTCAATTATAGATTTTTCTTGATTTATATCAGAACTTTTTAAATCAAATAATTCACTAAAATTTATGTTATTATTTAATATATTTAAAATATGTTCTTTGCTAAATCTTAGAATGTTCTTAAATTTTTCATTATCTATAATATATGTAGGTCTTATTGCCCTTCCCGATTCGCTATTAATATGTATGTTGTTTTCTTGATAATTCCATGATATAGATGTATATATATTAATTATTGCCCTTCTTTTAAGATTTTTTAAAATACTAAAAAGATTTTTTGGTTCTTTATGATATCCTAATATATCTCCATTTAATATAACATTTGTAAACTTGAAAAAATTCTTTAATATTCCTCTATAATTATTATCAAAGAAAACAACTTCATTATCTTTTAAATATTCTTTTATTAATGTTGTATCAGATGATATTGTGATAGTTGCCATCATTGATAAATTTTTAACTAATCCAATAGACGCCCCTTCTGGCGTTTCACTTGGACATATAATCCCCCATTGTGTTGGATGTAATTTACGAGGATTTATAAGTTTGCCATTTTTTTCCATTGGAGTATTCACACGCCTTAAATGAGAAACCGTTGCCATATATGTCAATCTATTTAAAACTTGTGCCACACCTTGCTTATTTTTATTTAATTGATTTTTAATACCCCAATTACCAGTTGCCAAAGAATATTTAAAACCTCCCTCTATTATAGAACTTTTCAAAATTTTATAAATATTATTAGGTTTAATTATATCAATATAGTTGTTATTCACTCTCCATGAACCATGCTGTATTTCTTTATAAATCATCATTTTCATATCTCTTATAAGTTTTCCATAATATTGTCTAAAAAGATTAGCCATCAATATTCCAGGCGTATCAATTCTTTTGTTTATATACGAATCCCTATCATCTAAAGGTAAATCATTAATAGAACATTTAATCAATTTATTTACCATATATCCTAAATATAATGCCTTTTTATTAAAATCTGTACCTACATGAGGTAGGAAATCATCTTTTAATATAGATTTCAGTATATTTAATTTTCTATTTTTATTTAACAACATTTCTTTGGGGTAACCCGAAATTGATAAATAATTATTAAGATAATCTAATGCATGATTTTTATATAAACAATTATTTGCTTCTTCTACTGACCCCTTTAAATATTTCATCAATTTCTTATTATTTTTATCTTCAATATCATATAGTATATATTCCATTATTTCTTTATCGCTTTCAATTCCTAAAGCTCTAAATAATATAAATATTGGAATATCATGTTTAACATGATGAATTATTACACGAATATATTTTCCAAATTGTGTTTCTTTTGAAGATAATTTAAGAACTGTTAGTTTCGGTGGACTAAATACATTGTCTGGTACAGAACGTATCTCTGCTACATAATCATATGTTGATGTTTTATTATCTTTAAAAACATATGTTTTATTTTCAGCAATTCGGTCTTGTGATACAATAACTTTTTCATTACCATTTATAATAAAATAACCACCATGATCATACATACATTCATTATTTTTTCTAAATTCAATTTGCTTATTTAATACACAGTAATTTGAATTAACCATAATTGGAACTTTTCCCAAATTAATATTTTTAATTTCTTTATCTTTGCATTCAATATTATAATCCAGTTTTGTTTCTTCATCATAATCTATATATTGAACTTGTATTTCCATATCAACATATAAATTTCCAGAATAACAGAGATTTCTTTGCCTTGCCTCATTTGGAGTCATAATTTTGTATTTACCATTTTTTTCATGAATTATTGGTTTTGAAATTTTCGGGTTTTTTATTTTTATTGAAATTTGATATTTGTATATATCTTTTTCTTCAATATATTCACTATATATTTCAATAGGATTAAAACCATTAATAATGTCATCAATTTTTTTAAAAATGAAATCATTATATGATGACAAAATGTGTTTAATAACATAATGGCCATTATCTTGTTCAAAATATTTCTTTATAACTTCCCATGTATATTTTTCAAATTCATTTGGATTCAATTGAAATGATTTAGTATCCATTCAATTTGTTAAAATAAAATTTAACAAGTAATTATATATTATTATTTAAATAATTTTTAAATAAAAAATTCACATTTTATTTATTTTATTAAAAATTTTATATTATAAATTTTTATATTATAAATTTTTTAGCAATATTATATTTAATTTATTTATAAAAATGATTTAATCAATTATTTAATCAATTGTTTCTGGGATTTCATCGGTGGTATAAATTATTTCAATATTATCATTTTCATTTTCTTTATTTTCATTTTCTTTATTTTCATTTTCTTTATTTTCATTTTCTTTATTTTCATTTTCAATATTATATAACATTTCTCTTAGATTTGATTTACATATAGGACATTCATCATTTTTTTCAAGCCATTTTTTAATACAATTTTTACAAAATTTATGTTTACATAATAATTCTACAGCACTATTATCTTTATTATCGTTATTTATCTCATCTAATTTTTCATAACATATAGGACATTCAATTGAATCATTTTCGTCATCTTTTAAATCATTATTTATCTCACTTAAAATAATTGAAATTTTATTAAAATCTAATATTGGTTTTAATAAACTATTGAAATCTATATTGTAAGCACCAGATTGACCCGAACTTTGCGTGATTAAATTTATAATTAAATTATCTAAATTATTATCTCTCAAACTATCGCGCATTCTATTTCGTATATTATATACATAATCTAAATCATTGTCACGATTTAAATTATTATCTCTTCTTTGTATATAACTATTTCTTTCATTTAAAATAGGTAAACTAGACATTTCAACAGTTCTTTCATTATCAAAATCATCGTATTCATCGCTACTGCTGTCGTCGCCGCTATTAGCTAATCCGGGCATGTCATCATCACTACTTTCTGATATTAAACTTGGCGTTACATCTAACATTAAATTAGACATAACATTAACGTTGGTTATAGGGTAATCTTGCAGTCGTGGTTGTGGTTGTTCTGGCAAATTACTTTCTATGGAACTTTCAAATAAGGTAGATAAATTATCATATACGGGATCATGATTTATATTTTGATAATTAATATTATCATAATTATTTGGTTCAATATTAAATAATTCATTATTATCTTGTGCTGTTTGTGCTGTTTGTGCTGTTTGTGCTGTTTCTACATTCTGCACGGTCTCTATTTCTCTTTCTCTTTCATAATTTAACGTGTTCATTACTATTGAATTCATTAAATTTCTTGTATCTAAACATCTATTAGCGTGGGCTTCATAATTTTCAATTGAGATTTGGTTATTACAAAATTCACAAGGAATTGTATAAGTAATTACACTATCATCTATTTCATCTTCGCTATCGCCTTCATCATGATAATCTACTGTTTCATTATCTTCATACGACATCCTATTATATAATTTATATTAAATTTTATTTATATAATTTTCATTAAATTTAATTTTCAAATTTTATAATTAAAGTGACCTATTTATTAAAATATTATAAAACCATTTAAAAATATTATAATATATATTATGTAATAATATAACCCATTATGGAGTTAAATAAAACTAAAAATAAAACTAAAAAAGCAAAAAATAATAATTCTTTATTTTTTGAATATATAGACTTACATAATAAATATCAAAGATTATATGGAAAAAATACAGTAGTAATAATGCAAGTCGGTATGTTTTACGAAATTTATAGTTTAAACGATAACGAAACTGGTCCGCAATTAGATGAATTGACATCTATTTTAGGTGGTATTTTATATACAAAAAAAAAACAAAAACGTTATTGAAGTTGATTCTTCAAATCCATACATGGCAGGTTTCCCAATTGCGAATGTGGATAAATATATAAATATTTTAATAAAAAATAAATTTACTATTATTATAGTTGACCAATATGATAATGAAATGGGAGGGAATTCAAAAAAAGATAGGAGAGTTTCTGAAATAATTTCCCCATCAACTTATATTCAAGATGTAGCAAGTTATAAATCAAATTATTTAATGTCTATATATTTTTATTCCTTTTTAGATAGAAAAACAAAAAAAAGAAAATTATATTTCGCAATTAGTATAATAGAACTATCAATTGGTAAAGTATATTTATATGAAGATTTTAATAAAGATGAAAAATTATTATTTGATAATATTTATAGAATTATATTAAAATATAATCCAACTGAAATAATAATTTTTGGCGATGATATTGATTTTAATTTAATTAAACAAAATTTAAATTTAAATGAAATTTGTATTCATAACCAAATAAACGACTATAACAAAGATGTTTTAGATTCAACTTTTCAAACTGAATTATTAAGGAAAGTTTATAAAAACACGGGAATGTTAAATCCAATTGAATATATTAATTTGGAAAAAAATCAAGAATTATTAATTTCTTTTATTAATTTAATTAAATTTTCATATTCTCATAATGAAACTATTATTGAGAAAATAAATAAACCAATTATTATAAATAATAACGAACATTTAGTATTAGGCTATAATTTAATAAAAAAATTAAATATTATAAGTGAAAATAATAATAAATTTTCAAGTTTGTTAAATATTTTAAATAATTCAAGTACTCATATTGGGAAGAGATTCTTTGAAAAATCTTTATTGAACCCTCTCACAAATATCACAGATATTAATGAAAGATATGATAATATTGGATTAATGCTTTTAAAATACACTAATCATGATAAAAATGATAATGATAAAAATGATGATGATAAAAATGATAATAATAAAAATAATAATAATAAAAATAATAATAACAAATTTATATATGAAATATTACAAGAAAAACTAAAAGAGATTTGTGATTTAGAAAGATTTTTTCGTAAAATTTTTTTATTAAAAATTCAACCTTTAGATTTTAATAATATTTATAATTCATTAAAAATATATTTGGAGATATTTAAAGAAATAAATAATTTTGTAAAAATTGATGTACGTTTTAATAAGTTTAATAAATTAAATAATGTGAAAGAAATAATAGATTTAATAAAATTTTTAGAAAATAATTTAAATCTGAATGAAATTGAAAAATACAATTTAGATAATATAAATGGTCATATATTTAAAAAAGGTGTTTATAAAGAAATAGATAATTTACAAAGTAGTTTAGATTATAATATTAATTATTTTTCAAATTTAGCAAAAAATTTAAACGAGACGTCAAAAGATTTTAAAAATTTTTTTAAAGTAGAATATACTGACCAATTAGGATTTTACTTACAAATTACGCAAAATAGATTTAATATTTTTAAAAGAAAATTTGAAGGACAAACAATAATAATAAAACCACAAAATAATGAGGAAAATATCCAGACTGATACAAAGGAAAAAATAAAAATAACAGATTTTACAACTAAAAAAGTTTCAACAAGTAGTTCGTCATTTCGCGTGTTCCTTAAAAACTTTAATAAAATTAATGAAAAAATTTTATTATTAAAATTACAGATTAAAGAGAAATGTACGGAGAGTTATAAATTATTTTGTAAAGAATTATATAATTCTCAAACAGAAAAATTTAATGAAATAATTTATAATATTGAAATAATAGATTTCTCAATAACGAATGCACATAATTCTATATTATATAAGTATTCAAGACCCATTATAGATAATGATAGAAAATGCGAGAATTTCAATGGGAAATCCTTTAAGTCTTTTCTAAAAATGACTGAAGTTAGACATCCAATTATAGAAATTATAAGTGAAGATATTAAATATATAGCAAACGATATAAAACTGGGAATTGATAATGATGATGGGATATTACTATATGGTATGAATTCTGCTGGTAAAAGTAGTTTAATGAAATCAATTGGATTAAATATTATTATGGCACAAGCTGGAATGTATGTAGCATGTAAAGATATGAAATATTATCCATATAATAAAATATATTCTCGTATTCCTGGCGGTGATGATATATTTAAAGGACAAAGTACATTTGTAAATGAGATTAGTGAAATACGTAATATACTTAAAAGTGCTGATACGCAAACTTTAGTTATTGGTGATGAACTATGTAATGGTACGGAAACTAATTCAGCAATAGCAATTGTTAGTGCTGGTATATTAGATTTAATAAAAAAAAAATGTTCTTTTATATTTGCTACACATTTACATGAATTGGCTGAAATGAAACGGATTACAGAAATTCCGGAACTTAAGATAAAGCATCTATCCGTTAAATATGATAGCAATACCAATATTTTAATATTTGATAGAAAATTAAAGGATGGTTCCGGAGATAGTATTTATGGTTTAGAAGTTTGTCGGAGTTTAGATTTAGAAATGGATTTTATTAAATTGGCAACAACAATTAGACAAGAAATTTTAGGTAAAGAATTTTTATTAAAGAATAAAAAATCAAAATATAATTCAAAATTAATAATTGATAAATGTAATATTTGTAAAAAAGCAGACGCAACTGAAACGCATCACATTCGATTTCAAAGAGATGCTGATGAAAATGGATTCATAGACCACTTTCATAAAAATAAAAAATTCAATTTAATAGGATTATGTGAAAATTGTCATGATCGTATACATAATGGAGAATTAGAAATTAATGAAGCAATGTTAAGTTCAAACGGAATTATTTACTCTTAATAATTTTATTAATATTTAATTAAAAAAAAACTTTAAAAAAAATTAATTAAAAAAAAAACTTTAATTTAATAAAATCCTATATGAATGATGAAGACTTTGAAGAAAAATTACAGGATTTAAGAAATTTATATAAAATTATAAATAATGTTAAAAATGAAAAAAAGAAATTTATATTAAATTATAAATTACAGACCGAACTTGATTATATGATTGATAAAATTGAGGAATACTATTATCTATATGTTTTAAAAAATAAAAAGGAAGATAAAATAAAAAATGAGGCAGATAAAATAATTTATAATTCGCGAAAAACTATGAATGCATTTTTACCTTATATTTTATTATATAATTTAACAAATAATTTAACAGATAATTTAACAGATAATTTAACACAACATAATGGTGATGATATTCCAGATAATTAAATTTATATTTAAAAAAAATGATTTTTCCCCAATATTATTTAATCAATATTATTTAATCAAAATTATTTAATCAATATTATTAAATAGTTTATATATATTTAATAAATATTTCTCGTAATGGTATGATTCTCGCGAAGATGCTATTATATCTTCTTCAATTTGAGATGTTATTTTGGTTATTTTGGTTAAGTCTAAATGTTTATGATATTTTTTAATTAAAATTTTTAAAAAACATTCAAGTATAATTTGGTTATTAAAGTTGAAATTAATTAATTTAAATATAAACTCTCTATTTTTAATTAAAACTTTAAACTGGTTCTTTTCCTTTTTTAGAAATGATAGATGTTTAGTTATACCATTTAATAATGTATCTTTTAATATAATTTTTTTATTATCTTTATCACCTATTGTTTGAGAAGTATTATCATTTTTAATAAGATTATCAAGATTTAATAAAATATTGTAGATATCATTATTACTATTTTTAACTAATTTCTTTATCTCATTTTTTTCAATCAAAGGATTTTTAATTATTTTCTGAACTAATTTTACTAGCTGTGGGGATTCTAATAATGGACATCTAATATTAATACATCTACTTTTAATAGAATCTGGTATATTAGATAATGTACTTGAAACAAATATAAACAGAACATTATGACTATAAATTTCCATAACTCTTCTAAGTAACATGAATGATTGAAAATTTAATTTATCAAAATCTTTGATTATAAATATATGTTTTTTTAAATGAAAATTTTTATTTTTAATTATAGGGAGTATATAATATTTTAAGATATTTTTTGAGTTTATCATTTTGTGGTATAAATTAATTTCTTTAAAATATTTATGATTATTTATTTTAAATGAAACTGTATTATTTTTAATCAAAATTTTATCTTCTTGTAATTTTATATCATTTGTATTAATATTAATACCATTTAATTGATTTATTATAAAATATGCGTAAAAATTTTTCATAGAACCATCGCCACCATATAAATTTATATGTGGAATATCATGACAATCTTTTGTTAAATTACATAAAGATTTGTTTTCAAAATATTTATATAAAATTGATAAATTGTTTATTAATTTTTCAATATAAATCATTTAAATTATTTTTTTATAAAATTAAATTATTTAGTTTTCGTATAAAGGTAAATTTCTTAATAAAGTAAAATAAAGTATATTATGAATGATTATTTAAGATTAGGTTTAAATAAAGACGCGACAAAAGAAGATATTAAAAAGGCTTATAAAAAATTAGCACTCAAGTTTCACCCAGATAAGAATCCAGATTTAAATAGTTGTAAAGAATTTATTTTAATCACTGAAAGTTATAAGCGGTTATTGAATAATGATATTGGAGAAGAGCATGATATTGATATCACATTTTATTTAAATATTTATATTGATATGATTAAAAATTTATACGAATATATAACTGATGAAAATAATATTTTTAATAAAAAATTTTTTAATAAAAATTTAGATAAAGATTTAGATAAAGATTTAGATAAAAACGAAAATACTGAAAACTCTGAAAACAACAAATATGAAGTTATTAAAAATATTAATATTAATTTAAATTTATCAATAAATGAAATTTATAATTCTGATGTAAAAAAATTAACGATTAAAGTACTAAGAAGGGAAATTGTTGATGATAAAACTATTTTAATAAAAAAAAAAGAAGATTTTTATATATCATTATTAAATTACAAAAAAGAATATATATTTCAAAATAAAGGAGATGAAAATATTTTAGGACATAGAGGAGATGTGAGTATTTTCATAAATATTATTGAAAGTAAATATATTTTAGATAATTATGATATCATATATAATATGAATATTACTTATTATGAATATTTATATGGTATTAAAAAAGATATATTATATATCGATGATTCTATAATATCATTAGATCATGTATTTTATGGAGAATTAGAAGATAAGATATTTTGTGATAAAGGAATTAAATATTATGATAAAAAAGGATTAGAAGAAACATCTAAATTTAAATATGGAAATTTTATAATAAAATTTAATTTAATTTATAATGTAGAAAATTTAGAATATTTAGATGATGAAAAATTCAAATGTTTTGCGTTTAAATATTTAAATACGAAAATTAATTAAACCATTTAAAGGTTTAATTAAGTAATATAATTATAAAAATGGCAAAGAACACGCAACCAAAGAGTAAAGCTTCAAAAGGACGGAAATCTAAAACTGGTACAAAGAAAAAATCTCCAGTAAAAAAAGAACCTGTTCTTAAAGTAGAACCTGTTTCTGTTGAAGAACCTGTAGTAGTTGTTACTGAAGAACCAGTAACTGCAGTTGTCGAAGAACCTGTGGTAGATGCTGTTGAAGAACCAGTAGCAGAAGTAGTTGTTACTGAAGAACCAGTAGTAAAAAAGAGAGGTGGTAGGAAATCGCCTTCTAAAAAGTCTAAGACAACAACTGGGACAACAACTGGGACAACAACTGGGACAACAACAGATACCCCAGTTGTGAAGAAACCACTAACCCCCAGACTCGTTGCTTCAACTGATGTAAATGCTGTCCCAGATTTGAAATTGGAAGACAATATCAGTTCACAACTTGATACACTTCTTACTCATGTAGCAACTCTTGTAAACCAACTCAAAGATGTTCAAGTTGAAGTAAAAACATTGCAAAAAAATTATTCAAAGGTTCTAAAAGATCATAATAAAATTATTCAAAAGAAAAAGAAGGTTGATAGGAAGCCAAGTGGATTTGCTAAACCATCTAGAATTTCCGAAGAAATGGCAACTTTCCTTTCTCTTAATCCTTTGGAAGAAATTCCCCGCAATCAAGTAACTAAACTAATTAATCAATATATTATTAAACATGACTTGAGGAATTCTGAAGATAAAAGACAAATTCAACCCAATGATGAACTTTCAACCCTACTAAATCTAACTGGAGATGAAAAATTGTCCTATTTCAATCTTCAAAAATATATGAAACATCACTTTATTAAAAATTCTGTTGAAGTTTCTTAAAACTAAATTAAAACTAAATTAAAACTAAATTAAAACTAAATTAAAACTAAATATAAAGATATTTAAAATTCTTTTTATAATATATATTAAATGAGTAATATATACGAAAACAATCATAAAGCTAATGATAAATTAACAATTTTATTAGAAAGTTGCTTAAGTAATTATAGTTATGATATTGCTAAACTTGTATATTTTCTATACAAAGATGAATATGTTTGCGGAAAATTGAAAAATAAATTGTGGTTTCATTTTAAAGATCATAAATGGAAAATAACAGAATTGGGTCCTTATAATGAAATTTCAAATAATGTTGTAAATTTATTTGAAAAATATAAATTAAACTCGAATCATGATGAAGAAATAATAGGAAAAATAGATAATTTAATAATAAAATTAAAAAATGTATCATTTAAGGAAACAATATGTCGTGAATGTATTTATTTATTTTATGATCCAGATTTCATTAAAAAATTAGATATTAAAATAAATTTAGTTTGCTTTCGCAATGGTATTTGGGATATACAAAATAAAATATTAAGAAATGGTTTGAAAAATGATTATATATCTTTATCAATTGACGCAGATTATAATGGAGAAAAAAATGACATTGATTATATTATAAATCAATTTCTAGAATTTAGAAAGAAAATTGTTTTGAAAAGAAGACCACCACATGTATTTAGGATTTAATTAAAACTAAATTGTGTAATCGTAAAATATAATAAATATTAGGGGATGGTAACGGTGGGGTTCGAACCCACGCACTCTTTAGAGTACCTGA
>MDTF01019022.1_pt1 | contig 20393 bp, 24 predicted proteins | sample 811191 | NCBI WGS metagenome assembly MDTF01 (sample SAMN05326649, study PRJNA326480) | marine metagenome | isolation source: seawater | place: Southern Ocean | collected 2011
ATTCAAATTCCGCCTAGGAAATTTTTTAACGCACCCATGGTTGGGCATTGTTCTGGTTCGATTCCAGAATGCGTTGCGCCTTCGGGCACACCGGTGTACGATAGTCTGGTCCACTCGGGAGGTCTTGCAAGTGTGGTTTTTTATCACAGACAAGCACCCTTTACCATTGAATCGCGTGACTTTTCAAAACAACTGACACTTGCTTATTTGTTTGATTTTTACAGAAGAACCTCTGTGTTTATTCACTCAAGGGTTCAAATCCCTTCGTCGGTAACCTATTTTTTAAAAATATCTGGTGGTGCATTCTTTACGAGTGTATTGGGTTCAATTCCCATTATTTTTCACAAACTACACAAAGAACTATCTAATTCAGGAAATTTATCATCTACCATATTCTTTAAATGATCTAACGCTTCCTCTGGTGTTCCTGCAGACTTTGAATTATATCTCTTTCCAAGATGACAAAGTTGCCCTTGAAATCGTTGTGATATCTGTGCGATGTATCCTATTTTACGCCTCTTTCTTTGACGTTGTAGCATTAGGTCTTTAGACCTTTTACGTATTCTTTCAATTTCTTCCTTGGAATGTTTAAACCCTGTTACACCTCCACCGCCTTCTGTGAGATTGTATCCAGGACCGTGACAGGTATCGTACAGTGCGATGAACTTTTTCTCATAGTAATCTAACTGTTCCAAATTACAATAAAACAAAGTTTCACACTTAAAGTTCTCCCACCCATACTTAGCAATGGCACGGTTTAAGTAACGACAGTCGTCGTGTCCCAGTTGGTGCTTTCGCATCCTCTTTCTAAACCCCATAAACTTGATCCGCCCCACATACTTATTACTGTTGGTTTTGTTGGTAATTAGATAGATACTAGGTTTTTTTTCTTTGGGATCGTTCATGATGAACCGGTTCTATGTTATGTTTCCTTGCGCTTCAACAGTTTTTTATAACCTGTTGAAGAATGGAATTCGAATAATGCGGATTCGTTCGTGAACTCAATTGTTCCGAATCCGTGCTCAAACAACCGTGCCACGCACTTTGTATTTGTTCCGTGCACGCCGCGGTCTAGCATCGCTGACGATCCGAGCACGAAATAGTTAGTGTCGTTCGACACGCAACGTTCGAAACAATGGCTGTGGCCGCTAAGAACAAGATCGACACCGCTAGCTTCGAGCAAGGCACGTAGACTGTCCTTTTCTTGAAGTTTTTCTTGAAAATGTTTTGTGACGCTCAACAGGTTGTGATGCGCGAGGACAATTCGCCACGGCAGTAGTTTGGGTTTTGCCAACGCTCTTTTTAAAAACTCTGTTTGCTCGCCCGGATGAATGCCGTGCTTGTTCCAAAACTCAAATTGTAACAAACTCGTTGTGTCCAGCGCGATGACCTCAACGAGGTTACCCCAAGTGGTTTGGAAAAACAAGTCTTTGTGAATATTTAAGTGCTTTTGCGCAAAGGGATCGCCTAGATGGTCATGGTTACCTAATATGAAAATCGGCGGGAATTTGTATTCGAGGTCAATAAGTTTGGACCAAACTTTTTTTGTCAAAAGAGGCAGTGTGTTTTCTGTTACGCCCGACGGGTAAAAGTTATCACCCAGAGCCACAAATGTATCGATACGAAGTGACGTTGCGGAATCGAACGCGATTTGCTGTGCTCTTGTTTTTTTGCCGGCGTCGCCGAAAAAAGCGACTCGGAGTGCGCGCGTTGAATGCGTTTTTGCGTTAAACACCAAGATGAGTAGTAACAGATGTAGCATACTTTTTTGGGTAAAACAGTTTTACACAATCTGTTTTATACTATTCAGGAATTTTATCATCTAGCCTCCCCCAAAACAGGTTCAGTTTCAATACTCATATTATCCCGAGTATATAGTAAACACGCTCAATAAGATACAGACAAAATGAGTAAACAAAACCTGTGCCATGCACAGTTATTGAGAATTGGTGTCACAAAACGTTCCTTAGAGCCAGATCGAGTTCCAATGGATGTTGATGATGAGAAAAGGCCGCCGCTAAAAAAGAGACCAGATATGCTTTCACTCAGCGAACTATTTGAAGCCTTAGAGGCGATAGAGGAAGATGATAGTGCGACGCTGCGCGTATTATTTACAGAGCTTGTAGAGGGAGAGCTCCCGTTGAAGGTAAGAGACGTAGGTCGCGTGATCACCATTCTTCGTCGTGTACGAGAGGTGGACCAGAGGTACAAAGACGCAGTTTTTGCATTCAATTTATGCATCGAATTTCAGAAGGATTTCCCAGGAGCATCATGCAACGAGCAGCTTCAGGCGCTTGAAAGTGCGCGTGCAGTTTATTCCTCGGATATCAAAAAGCTGACCAAAGATTTAAACGACATGCTATAGCGCCCCAAAAGGAACTTTTCCCCAAAACAGTATAAAAATAACGAATAACAACAGCAACGTTTAAACAGTTCTAGAGGCCGCTGCGACACTTTTAAGATGCTTGATCAGCCGCACGTTAGCGTCGTAAAAAGAGAGTGAATTATATTGGACGTTGTTCTTTTTGCACACCAATTTAAGCATGTCAGTCGCTTCTCGTAGGTTGGCACGAGGAAGCTTCGGAAAGATGTGATGCGCTGTCTGAAACTGTAGACCTCCTCCAAACCAATCCATCCAAAAATAGCAATCAATGTCCAACGTTGTACGGATTTGGTTTCTGAACCAAGAGTCCGAACTGTCGTTGTGTGGTCGCCCGCTGTACGACACCTCAGCATAGTGAGAAAGAGTCACCTGGATTTCCAAAATTCCAGAAACAGCAGTTGATAGTACCATCCACTGCACAGGATTGTCTATTGAAACACAGACGCCAGCGATCCACGTCCAAAAAAACAGCAGCGTAGCAATTTCTAACTTTCGGTGCTCGCTTCTTTCGTTCCACAGAAAGAGGATGCTTTGGATGTAGAGGTTAACCCTAGCAAACGCCATCACGGGATAGTAAGTGAGGTGCTGGCGGGCTATCAAAAACTGAGCAAGTTTCGTGAACACCATGTCGTGCTCATGGAACTCGCTAAAATACGTTGTAAGCATTCGTTTGTCCGTGGCAAACACAGGAGTGTGTTGATTGTCTGGGTCCCAATCAATGCTGTTGGGTACAACATGGTGCACGTCGTGCACTGCGCGCCACCACCCAAGGCCGATTCCTCCCAAACTATTCCCCAAAACGATTCCCCAAAAAGAGTCCAGAGAACGGTTCTGGAACACAGCACTGTGCCCGACGTCGTGGCCTACGAACGCAAGCTGCTGCCAAAAGATACCCATTAACACCGCACCGATTCGAAAGAACGGTGTAAAAACCGTGAGATACATGGAGCTAAAAAACAGTGCGAGCAACCAAATTGCTTGTTTCACGTAGAAAGAACCCGTGCGCTCGAACAGTCCTTTCTTAACAAGCAGGGCGCGCAGTTTGCGCATGTCGTGTGCAAATTTGTCTTTTTCATGCTTCTCAGTCCAGTCGGTTACGCGACCGACACGATATTGGGACAACAGTTTATGAACCCGTGCTGGGTGATAGTTCAAGAACGGTTCTGTGGCGTCTCGGCCTACCAGCGCCTGCAACGGTTTGCGACCGCCCGGATGTTCGGAAGCGAACCTGGTCACGTCGTAGATAGTTCCGCGTATGCAGACCAAGAGTTCTGGACCCGACTCGGTTTCAGACAAGGTTTGGAGTGAGTGGAGCATGCGTTTGCAACAACGTTGGATTTTTTAAATATATATACATATTACCGCTTTATAGGAACGAGTTCGGTATGCCGCGGCAGTCGAATCAATATTTACAATGTACACGATTCACAGAGAACTCGGTAAGCGAATTGGTTTGTGGGGTGAGAAAGAATCTACGGTCCATTCAAGTTTTCTGGAAATAAGAGATTAAAAGCAACAAGAGGGTGAGGTAATTGTTGGTATTCCGGTTCTTGTAGGTATTCCCATTGGATGTAATTGCGCTCGTATAGACGTCTATAATTAACCCAGACCATCCAAAGCTCTTCTAGCTTATTGTAGTATTGTGTCAGTCCATCTAAGGTTGTAGGTTGTTCTGGTAATAAAGTCTCCTCCGTATAATCACGCAATCGTTTCAAAATATTTTTTAGATTATTGATCACACTAGGTGAAACTCCTTCTTTATTTTGTAAATCTGTGACGTTGTACAGCAATGTCATTCTTTGTACATCGTCATGCGTCTGTTGGCATCCGCCCTTGGCCAACTGAAATTGAACTTGTTTGCTATATTTTCGCCACCCCTCTGGCAACCCTTTGGCGTACGCAACTCCAATCCTCGCCAACTGTTGATGGCAAATATTCTGCCGACTGGTCATTGACTGTGAGTTGCATTGGGTTTGAAGAACTGTTTTTATATACATGTTGGGAATATTCTCCGAAAAAAGGGGGAGAGGGGGGGGGGTTACCTATAGTAGTTCCAACCTCTTTGGTGGGAGTGTAATGTGGTCCCGGTAAGTTCTTTCCACTCTTACAAGGACTATATTTCTACCAGTTTGGCCGCGGAGGGGGAACTGGGAGCGGCCTCGGCTTAGCGCGTTGCGCCGTGCATAGCTGGGCTAGAGTTAGGGTTGCTGCCGCCGTGCTCTCAGCTGCATTCGCAGGGCTCCATCCCCCTCGGCGCCATCATTCTCACTGTATGCGTTCGCTACGTACGCATCGGTTTGCGCCTGTCGGTATCCACGCTGATAGGATGCCATTTTGGATGCGCTTAGTTCGTCACTCAATGCCTTAATTTGAGCATCCTTTGCGACAACCTCGTAAGCGAGTTTATTAATTACCGCATCCTTTTCGACGGAGGATAATTTCGACGCACCAATTCTTAGCATCTGCTTATGAGGATTATTCTGTTGACTGGTCATGACTGTTCTTTACATTCAAAAACCGAAACCGGCTTTTATACTGTTTGGGGATATTTCTACCAAAAAAGGCTGTGATTTACCAATTCACGGGCTTAGGGTAAAAAATAATATTTTTTTCCCAGGTGTAATAGTCACCACTCCCAGATGTCTTTATAAAAGACAAATACACTTGTGGCAGAGTTGCGCGAAGCATAAGGGCAGTAAATTTCACTTTTTTTTTATCGAATACGGTGAGTAATCCAGTGACTTTATTCCCATGTTGTGAGGGGTTCGGTATGCCGCGGCAGTCTAATCCCCGAACTTGATGCGCCGGTGAAGGCTCCCAGGGCGTCGGAGTTGCGGTGGCTGTGGAGGTGTTAAATAGAGCTCCAGAAACCGGAGCAACAGCTGCACGCAATCGTCTCTAGGGTCCAACGCCCGACGGAGCATGGCGAGGCACACATAGTGCATCGGTGCGCGGAAGACCTGGTGTGATCCGCACATATTTTTCAAGTACACTTGCAAAGCGGGGGCTTGCAAGCTAGTGTAGAGTTGGCCGATCTCTGTCAGGTAAAGTCGAACCTTGTGGTTCGTATTGTGCCAGGTGCTCGCCGCGATCGAAACCATCAGCAGCCGCAGCGTAAACAGGCGACCTTTCCCTTCGAAGTACGGAATCGTATCGAAACTCAGTCCGAGATTCTTGCAAAACTCACCGCCAAAATCCGCCAGGACGAGCTTGGTGATCTTGAAGTTCGAGTCGTGGTTCAACAGCGTGTTTTCGAGCTTCGCGTCGGCGCAGACGAAGCTTTGACGCACGAGCAGCTTGTGGTTGAGAGTGAAGATACGAGTCGCAAGGTCCAGTTGACGTTCGGCCTTGTCGCTCACCGAAAGCTGAGTCGAGGACAGCACCGCGGTCAAATATTGGAACCCGTTCATTTGAAACCGTTCCATCGCAAAGAACCCTTCCGCCGTCACGCCCTGTGGGTTCGTAGAACTCACGGCCTGTTCGGAGGGTGGGTTGAGGCGATACGCGAGTTCTCCGAACGCTTTGGGGCCGATACCGACGTCGCCGAACTGTTTGAGCAGCGCAAACTCCTCAATCAGCGTCTGCGGAGTACCAATTAGAACGTGTTTCCCAACGGCGTCGTCACCATCCCATTGAATGTGATAGAGCGCTCCGTACACACCGCGGTCGAAGGGATGGACGTTCGTGAATTCCACGTGCGTTACTAAGTCTTCGAAGGAGTAACTGTAAGCCGTCTTACCAATGCGGTAACTTCGAAAGTTTTGTTCGAACTCTTCGTTCTTACGTTTGTTATGAACGTCTTCAGCGAGACTGTTCATTTGGGAAATACAATCTCATCGGGACCCGTATTAATATAGTACGTTGGGGTTCTATGGAGAGGAATACGAACGACCCGTTTCTAGAGGGCCGGTGTCGGATTGTGCAGTGCATCGTTTTACATACAGCACATTCAGAAATCAGGCATCGAATCGAAAAACGCATCCAGTTGGCTCTGGGGGGTCTCGGTCTCGGCGACGCGGACCGGGTGCAGCTTGTGTTGGACGACGTCGCGAATGGCCTTAGTGCCCACCGCCTCCTCCACCTTTTCACCGTCCGCCCAGTACTGCAGCGTCGGAAGCTTCCGCACCGCGCAGTGGTCCGCTTCGTCTGGGTCGTTGTCGACGTCGACGTTGATGTGTGCGAACTCCTGCTTTGCTAGCTCGGCCTTGAGCTTGCCGCATTCGGAGCACCAGTCCGACCCAATTAGTACGTAGACACCGGTGCCTCGGATCGTTTGTAAGAACGGTTCCATCCTCACACAGCCTTTGGCTTGGGTGGATCCTGGTCGGCTTCCGGGGGCTAGGCGACCACCCTTTTTGGGTTGACTTTTACCCGAAAGGTATATAATCGGGATCCTTGAGACTAACATGAAGTCAGTCAATGACTAGTCGACAGAACCAGTGCCACCAACAGTTGGCAAGAATTGGTCCCCAAAATCACTTTGATACGATATTGAACCAAATGGAGGAGCGGCACCCATTCAAGTCGACATCATTGCTGCAAACAGCGATGTTACAATTGATGCGAATGGGAAAAACCCCCGACGAGATGCGCGCTCCAATTGATGCGAATGGGAGACCCCGCACGGAAGATAGGTACCCCGAGTCGGAAGTAGTGCTGTATGAAAATTTTGTAGAACGCATAATCGACCGTTCCAAACGCAATGAACGTTGGAGAAACGGTTCAAAGGCGGCTGTCGAATCCTTCCAACAATACATCCGTGACCGCCGAATTATTGAGAATTTAACCAAAAATTTTTTTAGATCGTTGATGGGTATTAATAGTGACAATTTTTATTCGACAACCTTTTGGGAATACTTAACTTGGATTACAAAAAAAAAAAAAAAGAACCTTTTTACAGGAAAATACAGCGAAGAATGGACCAAAATTAGAACTGATACGAGGACCACCCTTGGGCAACACGAAATACCGGAAGGAGAATTAGTCAACGTGTTTCAACAAAAAGTTAAAAACGAAGTGAACACATGGGTACAACAGAACAGGCGTTTGATGGAGGAGCTATTCGACGAAATGTATGGAAGAATTCGAGATGTGTTGGAACAAGAACAAGCGCCATGAGCACTTGTTTACATCATATCCATAAGACATTCCGTTCACGTTCCACTAACGTCATTTGTTCAGTAGCAGTGATATAAGTAACGTTGCGCGGAGACGTAAAGAGACACAAAGAGACGATGGAGTTTACATTGTCGTTTCTGGTGTTTGTGCTGTACATGTTTTATTTCGTGGCACTGGCGTACGCCGCAATAGCAAGCCAGGTAGGCCGTCGAAGCTACGCAACCACCATTCTCACCGTCATACTTGGGTTACACGTTGTCGGAGTGTACGGTGGACTTACCTTCACGCTTTTCTCGTTGGACACGAACCCTTATGACGAAAAGAAGATCCAAGAAGAATATCTGCGGTACACAGCGATCGTGTTCGACGTTGTGCAGGCGTTGTGCTTGACGTACCTGCTCTTTCAGTACCGAACACGCACCTACGCAAATCTACGAAATCTGTGTCGCCGAGCAAGAGACCCAGTGTACGGACTGGTGGAAACCAACGTCGAACCCTCGGCACCGGAAACAGAATTTACAACGGATGTGGTTGCAGTGTTTACCGTTGCGTGTATCGGAAATATAATTTGTTTAATAAAATTCGTGTACATACTACAAAACGAGTAGCTGTGAGTATCTTCTTGTTGAGTAAACTAAAATAAAAAACGAGTCAACGTACGTCAAAACCCGTTCTCATGAATGGGTGTTAACATACCTATTTACGCCATCCGCTTGAGTGAGCGGATGGGTCGCAGGAACTTTGCAGACACGCCAGGAAATCGTTGAAGAGCCTGGATTTCTTTTTCTGCATCTCTTATCCTCGACACTAGCGATCTCGCCCATTTTTGGGGGTCAGCGGGAGGGTCACGACCAAACATCTCCAGAAGTGTCTCTTTCATCCGCGTTGCTTCCTTTGGACCTAACTTTTCGAGAAACAATAGGTTCTCCGGCATTCTTTCGAAAGAACCTTTTCGCGCGCTACGATAGATACCTCGCATCTCTATGCCCCAATCGACTTGCGGTTCGTCCCAATCATCTGGTCCCCGCGGGTGCTCTAAGGTCAAATTAGTGACAACGATGATTTCAATCAATTTTTCTAATTTCGCCTCCAAACTCATTATTATCATTCGGAATTCCATTACATTTTCTTGTGCGTTTCCAGCTCTGTAAACGTACCCTTTGGGACTGATGTTTTTACGATAAAATCCATGTGGTGATCGTGGAGGGGTACTCGACATTTGGATTGTACATCAATGATTGAGAACGCCTTTATATATCCAACAATCAACGTACGTCAAACAGTTCTCACGAATACGTCCTGAGCCTTACATTTTTTCGAACGCCTTTCGAATGGATCTCAGAAGACTTTGTTTTACAGGCCACTGTACCCCTCCGTTGCCACTACTCTGGCGTGCGACACTGTCTTTGAAATCCATTATAGGGACCAATTCAACCCTGTCCATTTCTTTATAAGAAGACTTTGTTTGCGCCTTCCATGTTGGATTCTTGGTGAGATTGTAAGGATTACCATACCTTGCAAAATCAACTCCGTTGTTGTGTTTGGCCCAGTCCACCAGTGCTGTTTGCTCTATAGTAAAAAAAAAGTGAGCGGTTTGGTTTGTAATTTTGTTTGTACTGTATACTAAGGAGTATGGGACTTGGTCAGGAAATGGAAAGCCAGCCTCCTCTCTAAACTCGCGCAGACATGCCTCGTGTGCACGCTCTCCTGGATCAAGACCACCGCCGGGGAACGTCCATCGTTGGTCAGATTTGTCACGCACAAGCACTACAAATCCAGCGTCGGTTGTGAGAACGCAGACAGCGTTTGGCATGCTTCTGAACTTCTTAAATATCAATGAGATTTATATACCGAGTCTAGTAAACGGACGTCGACCCCTTTCAAAAGTCTTTAAAATATGTGTAAGGGTTTGAATTTCCACCATCCGCGCAATATTTCCAAAATGCTCGACGCTGTCGCCTTTCAAGCGTTCCTTCCCCACACTTTTCTTCGCGAGTGTGGACGCAACGTCGATTATGCGAACGTTCGGCACATCGGCCGTCTGCACAATCAAGTTGAATTTGTCAAGTCGCCGGTTTATCACCGTAGTCTGTTCTGGTTTGTTGGGATTGTCCATGTATGGTGCGGTTCGCCAAACAACGCTGGCACCGCAGGATCCAAGCGCGTTCATCGCGGCTTTGATATCGTCTTCAAATGGCACGGTGGACGGTCGTTCCGCATCGTGAACACCGATGGCAACAATGACGTCGGAGAAAGCGGTCAAGTCTGTTTTCGTAACGTACGACGCAACGTCGCGTGCGTGCGGCGTCCACTGGTAGTGCAAACGACTCAACGCCGACGGGACAGACCATTCGTAATGTTTGTGGCCGCCACGACCAAGGCGAGTGTCGGAATCGACGTCGCTGACAAGCAAGTCGTTGTTGTCCTCATCGTTTATGATCAATGCTAGTGTGGCGGTTAAACGTCTTGCCAGCGAATCACCGACAATGAGGACGCGTCGACGTTCGAATGTCTTTTGGATCTCGTCGATTGTGTACAACTTGCCGTTTGGTGGGATCCAGACGTCGCCCACCCATCGCAGGGAGCGCGGCGAGGCCGAACATGCGACCACCAGTACGAAAAACAACGAATAGCACACACAACGCATTCGGTCGGTAGTCGCCACATCAGCCATATTTATATAGTACTCAGCCTCAGAAACGTTCTGATAGAAACGGTTCCATTCTATTATACTATTCCAGCATATGATTATAGGAAAACAGTTTAGATTTACAGGCATTAGCATATGAGGTTATTCGATTTAAAGTGAAGCATACTAAACTGCTTATGAAGACAATATGGCCGCTCGCTTTCTGCGCGTTTCAGATGTCTCCAGTGACTATTTTGCATTCCAAATGAGACAATGCCCGAAGTATTGAAGAAGAACTGAATGTATGTGTTAGCTTGCTGCGAGTTTAGAGTGTTGTATCCTTTCGCTTGCAAGCTTGACTCAAAACATTGAAAATCACATGTACATGCCTTCAGCGCGCGGGTTTCACAATCTGCATATGAGTTGAAGTTATATACCCAGTGAACGAGTTCTATCCACATTGCACCCTGATCACCCCAGCATGAACATTTATTGAATTCCCATTCCTTCCAATGGCGAAGAAATTTGAAAGAACTAGGGTGTTGTTTAATGAAGAACGCGAAATTGGAGAATCGAAGTTGTCTGCCAGGTGGATGGCCAATTCCGATGAAATGCGTGTTAGTCAACCACTCATGCTGCGTAAGCGAAGTCATTGATGTTGGATACTTAATAAATTCACGCACATTGACAAAAGTGTCGTCGCATTGCATCACACAGTCGACGTCGCTCCAATAAATCCACTTGTATTTTCTTAACCATTTTTGAATCCAGTGCGGTTTTAGTTTTCTGCCATCAGAAGCTACGTCGCTCTTAGTATAGTTGCTACTACGCTCAAAAACAAAATCCACGTGATGTTGGTTTGCAAAGTTTTTCTTGTTTGTTACCCATGGTTCAAGTTGCTCTTTGTTCATTACACCATATTGGTATCCCGAAAGCAAAAGTATCTGTGTTCGTCTTTCAGGATGCTGGCGAAGAACATGGAAGGGGCCAGAATGATCTTCCCTGGCTGTCAACTGAGAACCTAATGATGAGTACTGGTGCAAAGCAATTACACAAAGGAAACAAGAATATTTCAGCGTCATTTGGATCGTTGGTCAGAACGGTTCTGATATAAACGGTTCCATTATACTACTACAGCATACGATTTGTGGGGGAGAGAGTGTGAGGAACGATCCGACATAATCTAACTCTATTTTGTGTTTGTTGCGCAGACACTCAAAGGCGTAGGAGGAGATATCGTCATTTGTGAGGAGTAAGTGTTGTTGAACTGTTTATTAAGAACTGATTACTAACTACTGTTTGTCTGCACAGGGCGGCCGCGATGGATATGCGTAAGTCGATTGTTTAAAGTGTTTCAATCCTTTCTATACTCTGACCCGTTTGTGCGTTCGCTTGTCTTTTGTCTCTTGTCTCGTGATACAACAGAGGTTTTCTACGAGGTGGTTGTCCCCTGTAAGTCAAGTCAAGTTTTTCTATCGCTTAATCCTCAATTCTAACACTTTTTTTTGCGCAGTAATGGAGATGGACAGGACCAGTTTAATTTGTATCAGCACAGTTTTGGTGAGTCACAACAAACGCGCGCCCAGTTCTCAAATTGTAGTTTGACTATTGTTGTTTGTGTGTCCACAGGGTTCAGACAACTTCTACAGTAAATTACTTTGTTTGAAGGTAAGTATGTTGTCGGTACATATCAAGATTCTGTACTAACTAGATTTCTACACAGGACGACCAAGGAAGATCGTTCTTTAACAAGTTCGAATTGCAAGTATGAATGAATGCCGCGCTGTTTTTGACAGTCTCATTACTAACACCTCATTGTTTGTTCGCAGTTATTTGGCATGTAAAGCTTGTGAGTAAATTGTGCAGATAGATAACAAGTGTACACACTAACAACTTGTTTCTTTCGTAGGTATGGACGCGGGTATAGCTATGCAGTGCAATCACAAGCAAGTCTATTTTTGACCCCGTTCGCACGCACCGATTCGTACTAACTCGTTTTTGTTTGCTGCTTTGACAGGATGCATGAATTGTACGAGACCGCATACAAGCCGGTTCGTACGAATTCGTTCTACTAACTGTTTTGTTTTGTTAAACAGGCCTCATTGGCAGTCAAGTCGCAAACACGCTCGAATTCGGGCGATGATGAGTGATCAGGCTCGTGAATACAATACCGTTCACAAATTGGTTATTATTACTAACACTACGTTTGTTTGCTACACACAGAAAGAGCTGCTCGAACGCGAAACGAGTTCGTGTGACGCGTTCGCATGCACGCGTTCTTTTGACTTGTTACTGACACGTTTGTTTGTTTGTTTTCCAAAGTGGGTATAATGCACGACAGCGGCGAGTCCGCGTTCGACCGAAAGCTGGTGAAACGGATGATGGACCGTCCTGGGTACCCGTTGACCAAAACGGTTCGGCACATCTTCGTGTCGATCGACCCCAACGCGGGCGGCGACAGCCGCTTCGGCATCTGCTCGTGCATCTACGAACGAGGACAGATGGTCATCGTGGGGCTTGACGCGGTGAAGAGCAAGACCCCGGCGGAGTACGAGCCGGTGCTGACAGAGCATCTGTTGGCGCTGCGCAACCACCCACTGACTGCGCGCGCGATCATCGTGATGATGGTGGAGTCGAACCTCGGCTTCGAGGCCTTCCACATCCAGCGGTTCCTGAAGCGCTCGCGGCTGGCGCGGTACACGGTGTGCATGTCCGACAAGGACCAGAAGACGGGGCTGCGCACCACCAACCCGGTGAAGGAGGCGATGTGGATCAAGCTGAGGACGTACCTCGAGGAAGACGCTGTGTGCTTCTGGGACAAGCTAGTGTCGGTGAACCCGGAGAAGACGCCGAAGCAGATGCGGAAGGAGCTGCAGGAGGAGCTGAACAACTACAAGGTCATGACGGAGCTCGCCAAGACGGTCTTCCAGGAAACGAAGCGCACGTTCACTGGCAAGATCGGCGGCGCGGTGGACGACCTGAGCGTGACGCTGCAGCTGAACGCCCTTTGTAAGTTAACCCCGTGTGCTCGAATCGTTGTTGTCTTTGTCCTGACCGTTCATTTGCACACGCAGGGCACGCCGACTTCTTCACGGCGAAGTACTCTGATTTTCATTAGTTCCTTATCTAGATCGTTTAAAATTACTCTCTTCTCCCTCCATTCGTCGCGGCCCACGCGCATTCAACTCCGCCTGAAGGCGATTGATCTGCGCTTGCATCACATTCGCCATGTCGACCGTGACGAATTGACGTCGCATGGTCTCCAGCTGTCGCGGTAAGTCCTCTTGCATGTGTCGAACCTGGTATTGCAAGCGCTGGTAGTCCGCTTGCATCTCCGCGCACTGCTCCAGTTTATTGTCGGCGTCCTGTAGACTTTCGTACAGTTTGCGAAGGCCGCCCGGGACGTTGGGATTCTCTTTGAGGACGTTGATGTACGGTCCGGCGATCGGCTCCGTGCGCAGAGACTGTTCGTGGCACTGGTTCATTGGGGAACCTGTACTCAGAAATTGTGCTCGGGCTTATATATTGAATGGAGTTTAAGACACGATTCTACTACTAACGATCCGAAGATGCCGTCTGACAAAAAGATATTCAAAGTAACGTCAAAGGACCGACCGGGGCCCACGATCCAGCGCGCGTCGAAAGCCGACCCGACACCGGAGACGTTCCAGGGGATCGGGGCAAAGGCCGGGGCGATGGCCGTGATTTGCGCCACGAACCTCGCCGAGCTCGATACGCTCGTCATGGAGCCGCATTCGTTTGAGGACGGCGGCGAGACGTGCAAGGTGAGCGTGACCATGCGGCCGAAGGGCGTCGGTGAGTCCGACCCTCCGAAGTTCGGCCACATCCACAAAATGGTGTGCTATCCGTCTGGCAGACAGACCTTCCAAAGCAGCTGCGCGGCGCTCGATCGTTGGATTGACGAACTCGAGGTAGGTGCAAGACTGACGTTGGCGGGCGTCGCGCGCGCGATGGAGGTCGTGTTGGTCATGATGTGGCGCGTGCGGACGGCGCACGCAAACACCTGCGAGATCGGCGTTGTATCGAGCAAGAACATCTTCAAGGAGGCCAAGTTCGAGTACGAGACTCGTCGACTGAAGAAGACGCTGCTCTTCGTCGAGATTCGCAAGATCGCGAAAGCAGAGGAAACGGAAGAGGAATTGGAAGAGGAAGAGGAAGCGGAAGAGGAAGGGGAAGCGGAAGAGGAAGAGGAAGCGGAAGAGGAAGAGGTAGAGGAAGCGGAGGAAGCGGAAGAGGAAAGTTCTACAAAATCTTCGGATGCGTGACGTATGCAGTTCTTTGAGTAGTGTTCTAGTTTTTTAAGAATCGAATCAGTCCATGAGCGTCACGAACGTTCCGAAGGACGTGTTCACGGACGGCGAGACGGAACCGCAGTGGTTTTGTGGACTTTTAGATCAGCTTACGAATTTCACGCTCAGACTTATACTTTTGAAATAGATCAGTGACGTCTGTAGGATTCGGATCGATGGAATTTCCGGAGTTCACAATGTGAACTTACAGATAAAAAGCTACCCTCAGCCGCTCCAAGCAAAAATAAATTGCTACCCTCAAAAAAATTCAAACTTATGAATCACCCCTATCTAAAAAATAAACTGTACATTTACAGCAAACCAAGCTCCCCCCACATTTCTCTCGGTAGCGCGTTCCGCAGCGTCGCCATCTCGAATTCGTCCACAGGTTCTGGCTCTGTAGCCACTGGCTCAAGCAACACCTCCTCGACCGCTGCCTCGACTGTAGGCGCCTCGGGCGCTTTGCTGTTCAGCAGCAGCTTCTCGAGATCTTCGCTTTTCTTGTGGGTCTTGCCAGGCACATACCGACGCGTGGCGATGAGCGCAGATCCTTCGTCCTTGGCTTCCTTTTTCTTGTTTTTGTCGCAGTGGTCGCAGCCTACGTGCTCGCACGCACACACCTCCATCTCGCACGCACAGGGCTTCAACAGGGCCGTATCTTTCAGCGAGCTGCCGAAGGTCGATTCGACGAAGTCGAGGTCCATCATGAGCTCTTCGTTCGAGAGGACGAGGTGGACGTTGTCGTGAAACCCGATCTTGTAGAATTTAGAAGGCTTGACGATTTCCTTGGCCAGCTGGTCCAACGTCCGGACTGGCTTTCCGTTGACATCGTTTAAAGTCATTGCCGGTGAGACGACGCCCTTCTCACCCACAAGACCGCCTTCGAGCACGTACGAGACCACGAGGGCCGGGTCGTTGCACTGCGCGTCGATCGTCATGTACTTCCCGAGTAACGGATTCACTTTACTGAACAGTGAAACCAGATTCAGATTCAGTTCCTGCACGACCATGCCGGCATAGATCGCGCTGTTTGGTGTTTGATATGGCCAGTAGATGGGTCGAACGACACGCGGATCCATCTGGGTGTAGCTCAGCTCCGCCGTCTCCTTGGTACCCTCGCGTTCGTATCCTACATTGACGACGTCACCAAGTTTGAAGCGGCCCAGCACGCGCGCGATGTCAACTGGGCCCGCTTTGTTCCACGGTACTAAGCACTGGCCGAACGGGGTGATCTCGTACCCGTTGATTGTGAGCAGCTGGTCGTCTTCGCGGAGGGCTTGTCCTGCGACGGACCCCCCCACTGCGGCGTTGACGTGGAGCCCGGTAATGCCAGAGGTCGAATTGGTGTACCGGACCAGGGTTTCGGTCATAGGACTGGCCGCGAGTCCAAACACCGGCTGCTCGATGAGCAAGGTCTGTTTTCGTGCCTCGGGTGACGCGTTCTTGTAGGTGTATACATAGTTCGCGAGAAAGACCTTCAGCACCTCCGAAGGTATTGCATACCCTACATTGTTTTGCCCCGGAATGATCGCGTTGTTGATGCCAATGACTTCGTACGCGCCGTCCGAGCTCTGGGAGAGAAGTCCTCCTCCACTATTTCCGGGACAAAGCGCAGCGTCGGTTTGAATGTACTCCACGCCGTGCATAACTTGGTTTCCCGCTTTGACACCGGTCGTGATCTTTTGGCCGTTTTGTCCCAATGGATACCCGACGGCGATTACAGTGGCGCCGTTCGCGAGACGGTCGCTGTTCCCGATCGCGAGCGTGGTGATGTCCACTTGGTGCTTGCCGGGGATTTTGAGCAGGCAGAGATCCATCGCAGGGGAATCAGCGACGATTCTCGCAGGGAACTTCTGTGCGCCGTACTTTGGCAGCGTCACGGCAACCTTCTTGCCCGCGTCGATCACGTGATGATTGGTCACAAAAAAGGTCTTGTTTGCGAGTTGGATGGCGAAACCACTTCCCGCTGACTTGGCCATTTTCCCGGGGAGGTACGGCTGGAGCGGGTTCATGCTCATCTTGGTCGTGTGCACTTGGCAGACCGAATTAGAAAAGTCCATGTGGGACGGTACGTCCTCGAAATTGGGAGTGAAGTTGTTCGCCGCGCCGATGAACCCGATCGGTTGCGAGACGCTCGTTGGGAGGTTGTGAGGAAGCGACGTTTCGGTCATGAGGTGTGTCGCTATGGAACGTAACAAATAACGATGCTTCGTTTATATATGCTACCTTAGTTGTTTCATGGGGTTCGAACGAAACATCAGGAAAGTAAACATCGCCCATATGACGCTTCGAGGGTAGCTCGCAACTGCAACAGTAAGCAGCAGCTCCACCCCGTTCGTCGCCGCCAGGCAAACGAATAACGTCGAGAGAACGTACTCCCCGCTGACGAAGCTAGCGGCGCCTCCGACGAGACGCGCTACGATGAGAATTCCCGAACCGGCGAACGGTATCAAAGGGACGAATCGCAGCACACATACACAGAGAACGCACACCACGTGTATCCACACGACGGTGTGGTCGGGGTTGAACCGATGAAAACAAACGTAAAAGGTATCGACCGCGATCACGACCCGATTCAGCGTCAGTACCTCCAGCTGAAACTCCACGAAGTTCCCCGGTTCGTCGAGCAGCTCGCCCACTAACATCGTCAGCAAGGCGACACACTCCATGAGTTGCGACACAAGCAACCATTTGAACGGCGATGTTCGGTTGGTCAGTTGTTGGTGCCGGCACGCCGCCGCAAGCACGATCAGCTCGACGCCAACGGCGATCGTAGGTCCAATTGACATAGTACAACGCAACCGCCAGAGTTCATCACATTATTGCCTTATATGCGCCTACAACTCCCGGTACTTGGAGCCAAGAGAGCGTTCGTTACGGGGTACCGTACCCATTGCATCTACACAATGCTGCGCACAAACGCTCTCCATGCGCTTCAATTGCGCGCTTTGCCAGGCACCGTCCGGCGTTTGAAATCGGACCGCTATCTCTTTGAACCGGTCGACGGTTCGCACCTGGCCCGGACGAAAGGCTGACTCTTCGCGGGACGACATCGTTTGCTTCGACGCCGTGTTCGTCAAAGTCGGGTTGACGTAGACCTCGTTCTTGATGATCATGATCCGCGTCGCGAGACCGGTGTGGATCGCGGCGAGGCATGAGAATTCGTGCGCTTCGATGACCGCCTGAATGTCGGAGACAACGTGGTCGATGGCCGTGCGAACGGTCGCATCGAACTGAAACGGCGCGCTCACCAGGGTCTCGTAGTCCGATGGCGTCGCTTTAACGCGATTGTAGCGCTCCAATGCAGTCAGTTCCGGTGATTCCCAAAAATCGGTGACGTTCCGTACCAAGCTTTGCAGACTCTCGACTACGCGTGTCCCGTTCGGCAGTGTCGCGCTGCTCACGTGGTACACGTTCGTGTGGACGTCCAGGAGATACGCCACGAAGAACAACCATACGATGCCGATGATGCGTACGGTCCGGCGTTGGTGAAAGGTTCGCCGGATGACCAAGAGAGCACGCTCGACTTTGGTGACCGCGCCGGACTCGAGATCGCCGTCAATAGCCATCCGATAGTTAGCTCGAACGATCCCCGCCCTCGATTGAATATATACAATGAAGCCTGTTTCGATGATTCTGGCTCGTGATCTAGACTACGGCATCGGGTTCGGAGGACGTATTCCATGGCGCTGTCCCAAGGACATGGAACACTTTCAGGCGACGACGACGAAGACCATCGACGCAGCGAAGTTCAATGCCGTGGTCATGGGGCGGCGAACGTGGGAGAGCTTGCGCGGTCGGGCTTTGCCTCGGCGGGTGAACATTTGCGTCTCGTCGACCGAGCAGGACATTCGGACCGCGGCTTCGCTTAAGGCAGCTCTGGACCTCGCGAACGAATGTCCGGACGTCGAGTCCATCTTTGTCATCGGTGGGGTTCACGTGTATCGTGAAGCGTTCGAGGAACAGTTCGTTGGTACGGTCTACGAAACAGTCATCAAGGACCGGTTCCCGGCGGACCGGTTCGTGCGGTTTTTGCCAAAGTACTTAGTGGATTACAAGCTGCAAAAAACGATTTATCAATCGGACGAGTTCGAAACACGGGTTTATGAACAAACGAGGCAATAAGGTCTATATTCACATACCAACAAGTCTTACGAACGATCCGAATGAACTTTGTTCGTGTTTCTGGTTACGCTGTGTGTCTTGATCGGAATCATGCGCGTCTATCTGTACGGAAAATTCCGCCCGCCGAGGCACGAGAGACGGCGTGCAAGGCGTCGTGGACCAAAAAACGCCTCCATGCTAGCCCATCCTACTTCGTAGAGACCCCGGTCAATCGCCACAACTGGGGTCAGCTGTCCTCGACAGTGCAGTCCGTCGTCGAACACTTCCTGTGCGAACTCGGATGTCGGCCCGCGTCCCTTGAGCTGCGGTTCCACGACACGGAGACGTTCATGAACGCGAAAGCTCGTCGATGGGCAGGGTTCGACCAGCTTGGGGTGAAGCCGCTGACCAAGGTCGGAAAAGCACTCTGGGACTCGATGGTTCCATTGCGTTCGGCCGACGCCGTTCGCGAACGCCGCGCGACTCTGGACGCGTTCGTCGAGCTGGGACCGCACGTGACCCGGGTCGCGCATACGGAGTTGAAGAACGTCCGTGTACCAGAAGCTCCGGTCCATCTCGCGGACCTCGTCGCCGTGCTTGAGTTCATGGGGTGGGTCGCACAGTTCGTGGAACGGTTCCAGACGCCGTCGCGCAAACGGGTTCGGGCCCTACTGGCGTCGAATGCCGACTTTGCAGACGCGGTCCGAAACCGTGCATGGGAGAACGAAGAGCTGCACGCAGCCATCAGTGAGCGCGAGACATTAGAACGGCAGTCCGCGATGCTCCTGCACGACGTGAGACGACGGTTAGGCGCACCGGACATCGACTACGACCCAAAGACGGGGGCATTCGTGGCTCCCGCACCGCTTCAGAAACGCGTGGCTACGGTTCCGGGGGTCGCAGTAGTGCGAGTCAACAAGAGCCACTTTCACTTCAAAACAGCAGAAGCCATTGAACACGCTTCGGCGATCAAAGCCGCCGATTGCGAGGTCCATTCCATCCAGATCCGGCTCTTTCAAGCGGCGATGAAGCCCGTGCGCTACGACGAGCTGCTGGAGGTGGTCGCCCACGTCGACGTCGCGCTTGCCTTTTGCTCCGTCATGGAGGGTCTTGGAGGGTGTTGGTGTGCGCCGTGCGTGGGAGGCGAGTGCGAGTTCACACAACTTCGTCACTTCGACATTCAGGCGTGCGTCCCTAGCGACATCACTTTCGCGAATACGACGCTCGTGACGGGCTTCAACGCGGCAGGCAAGAGCACCCTGCTTAAATCAATTGGTGCGGCGATCTACCTGCACCAGCTCGGGCTTTACGTACCGGCGTCGTGGTGCACGCTGCCTATCTTTCGGCGCGTGCACGTGCGCGCCGGGGCGAACGATGCGCTCTCGCTGGGCTGCAGCACGTTCGTCGCGCAGATGATCGGGGTGGCACAACTCTTCGACGACTCCGGCGGGAAGGACCTGGTGCTCTTGGACGAGCTCGGTGCAAATACGAACGCACGTGAAGGGTTCGCACTGGCTGCCGCGACAGTGAGTCAACTTCGTGCCCGTGGTTCGACGACGCTCCTCGCTACGCACTTTCGACCGAGGGCTTTTCAAAAACTGCCACATGGAGTCAATGCGATCTCCATTACGCCCGACCATCGTGTCGCAACGTTCGACCCCAAATTGGCGTCCAACGGGTGGACATACTGTCTTAAAAGAGGGTTTTGTGAATGAGGAGTCTATTGTCTGATACTAGTGAATAACTGAGAACTACTTTCAATAATCGAGATAGGTCACCAAAGAGCAACGTAAATTCGAGACGGATGCTATATATGCACTATCGACAAGATTCAAATAAGTGAACAAAT
>MDTF01011491.1_pt1 | contig 20389 bp, 18 predicted proteins | sample 811191 | NCBI WGS metagenome assembly MDTF01 (sample SAMN05326649, study PRJNA326480) | marine metagenome | isolation source: seawater | place: Southern Ocean | collected 2011
GCTCCTAAAGCTAAAGCTGCTCCTAAAGCAGAAAAAGCTGAGGCAGCAACTGAAGAAAAGCCAGCAGCAAAGAAACCAGCAGCTAAAAAAGCTCCTGCAAAGAAAACGACTGCTAAAAAAGAAGCAGCTCCTAAAGCAGAAGCAAAAAAAGCTGAGAAAAAAGAATCAAACGACAACGAATAAAAACTAGAAAGATATGGCTCACAAGAAAGGTGTCGGTAGTTCGAAGAACGGTCGTGAATCGGAAAGTAAACGACTTGGGGTTAAAATCTTTGGTGGTCAACCAGCTATCGCTGGAAACATCATTGTTCGTCAAAGAGGAACAAAACACCATCCAGGTGAAAATGTAGGTATCGGTAAAGATCATACATTATTCGCGTTGGTTGATGGAACTGTTGAGTTCAAACGCAAAAGAGATGATCGTTCGTATGTATCGGTAGTTCCATTTGAGAACAACTAAGAACGATTTGACATACATTTTACAAGAATCCCGGGCAAATCGTCCGGGATTTTTTTTGATATCTACTAAACTTCTACGCAAATTTGTAACCATTACATTTATATAAAATACACATGCTTCAGATTCAATTTATCCGTGAAAACAGAGACCACGTTATTGAGCGTTTGGCTGTTAGAAATTTTGATGCCGCAGAGATTGTGGATCAAGCAATTGAACTAGATAAAAAACGTAGAGAAACGCAATCTACTTTAGACGCTAACTTATCTGAAGCAAACTCCATCGCTAAAGAAATTGGTCAGCTTTTTAAAGAAGGCAAACGCGAAGAAGCTGATGCTAAAAAAGCACGCTCTGCAGAGTTGAAAGAAGTGAGCAAGGGTCTTCAGGAAACTTTAAACGAAACTCAAGACCAACTTCAAAAGCTGTTATATCAACTTCCAAACTTGCCACATCCATCAGTTCCAAAAGGAAATACGGATGCTGATAATGAAGTGGTGATGACTGAGGGCGATGTTCCTGAATTACATGATGCAGCTCAACCTCACTGGGAATTAGCCAAAGAATATGGCTTGATAGATTTTGAATTGGGTGTAAAAATTACGGGAGCTGGTTTTCCTGTTTACACTGGTAAAGGAGCTCGCTTACAACGTGCTTTGGTGAACTTCTTTTTAGATAACGCAACGGCTCAAGGTTATTTGGAGACAATGCCTCCACACGTAATCAACGAAGCATCTGGTTACGGAACTGGTCAATTGCCAGATAAAGAAGGTCAGATGTATCATGCTACAGTTGATGATTTATATCTAATTCCAACGGCTGAGGTTCCAATCACAAACATCTATCGCGATGTCATTTTAAAAGAAGATGAACTTCCGCGTAAGCATACAGGATATACACCATGTTTCAGACGTGAAGCTGGATCTTACGGAAAAGACGTACGTGGATTAAATCGTTTGCACCAATTTGATAAGGTTGAAATCGTTCAGATTGCCAACCCAAAAGATTCTTACGCTACGCTTGATACCATGGTTGAGTACGTGAAAACGTTGTTGAATAAATTAGAATTACCATACCGCGTATTACGTTTGTGTGGTGGTGATCTTGGGTTTACTTCAGCTCTAACTTTCGATATGGAAGTCTACAGTGCAGCTCAAGAAAAGTGGTTAGAAGTCAGCTCAATTTCTAACTTTGAGAACTTTCAGGCTAATCGCTTGAAATGTCGCTACCGCGGTGAAGATGGTAAACCACAATTGGTTCACACACTAAACGGATCTGCATTGGCGTTCCCTAGAATTGTTGCTGCATTATTAGAAAACAATCAAACTCCTGAAGGAATCAGAATTCCAGCAGCATTAGCGGAATACACAGGGTTTGATATGATTACTAAATAACTAATCGAAATGAAAAAAAACGTATTCGTTGCAACTGCATTTTTTGCTGTGTTATTGTCATCGTGTAACTCAACAGACTATTCTTCTGAAATCAGTCAAATCGATTCGCTTCAAAATGAAGTGAATGGAATGGAAGAAAAGTTGAAAGATTTTAATGGCGAGGCCTTTTCGAAGTACTCAAGAAATGCAGCTGAGCAATTGGATTGGATTAAAGCCAAATGGCCAGAATCTGATACAATGCCTAGATACGTTGCCGCTTTTTTAAGTGATTATAAGATCAATAAAAAGAGCTTGAGCACATTTGCGAAAACGTTAGATAAAACGCGTGAAGAGTTAACCTATTCAGATGATCAATTAACCAAATTGAAAGCCGATTTACAGCATAACTTACACACCAAAGAAGAAGCTGAAAAGTACTTGGGTGAGGAGAAAAAAGCTGTAGAAACGCTTACTGAAACATCTAATAAGTTAGTTGAAGATCACGATAAATATTTGAATCACTACAAAGGTGTAAACAACCGAGTTGATTCATTAGTCGATGCAATGCAACACAACGGAATTCGTTAAGATTTCATGATATTCAAGAAAATATTACTCACAACTCTCGTGGTCTTAATGGCCATGGGAGCTTGGAGTCAATCGCAAATAGATAGGCAATTGGCTGAGCAGTATTTTCAGCAACGCGAATACGAAAAAGCCCTCATCTACTACGAAGACTTTTATAAAAACCATCCTAATCCAGCTTATTTCCAACGTATGTTTACCTGTCTGGTAGAGTTGGAAGAATACAATCAAGCTGAGAAACTCATTAAAAAAGAAGTTCGCAGAAATCCCGATAACTACATGTTGGGAATTGAGATGGGTAAAATGTATATCCGTCAAGGCGATAGAAAGTCGGCTGAAAAAGCTTGGGACGATGTAGTTACAACCATTCCTGTTCAACAAAACAATATTATTAGTGCCGCTCGCGAATTCTCATCCATGGGCGAGTATCAATACGCACTTGAGATTTACGATAAAGGCAAACGTGAATTGAATAACTTCTATGGTTTCAACTTTGAAATTGCTGAAGTGTATGGCCTCATGGGGCAAGATGAGAAAATGATTGACATGTACCTCGAAATGTTGCAATACAACAGAGGTTACATGCAAACGGTACAAAATCTATTAGCTCGAAATATTGATTTTGAAGATGACGATGCTGCAATGGATATTCTCCGTAGCAGATTACTCAAATTCATCCAGCAAGAACCCGATGAGAAAGCGTACAGTGAATTACTCATTTGGTTGTACATCCAACAACGTGATTTCTATGGAGCTTTGGTTCAGGTAAAAGCACTTGACAGAAGATTTAACGAAAATGGATATCGAGTTATCGGAATGGCTGAAATGGCTGAGGGCAATGAGTTTTACGATGTTGCTGCTGCCGCTTATGAATATGTAATCAGTAAAGGCAAAGACAACATCTATTACACCGAAGCTAGTCAAGCTGCTCTCAGAACTCGCAAAATTGCTTTTGAGAAAGATGCCCAATCTACATTAGAAGATTATCAGAATCTATCTAACGAGTACCAAACTTTCATGCAGGAGTTTGGTTTGAATAATGAAACAGCATCTAGTCAACGCGAGTGGGCTGGAGTAGTGGCCAGACATCTCAACGAAACTGATTCGGCTTTATCATTACTCAATGAAATTATCCAAATCGGATCTATTTCACCTGAATTAAAGGCAGAGTGTCAAATTGATGCAGGTGATTATTTGGTTATGAAAGATGAAGTTTGGGATGCTGCGTTGGAATACCTCAAAGCTGAAAAAGCATTCAAATATGATGAGATTGGCGAACGTGCTAAATTCAAAGCAGCTAAGGTTTATTACTACACGGGTGAGTTTGGGTTTGCCAAAGGAATGTTAGACGTATTGAAAGGAAGCACATCTAGATTAATTGCGAATGACGCTTTGTATCTCTCTCAACTGATTACGGATAATACTACAATCGACACTTCAGAAGTGCCCATGCAAATCTTCGCGAAAGCAGATTTGTTATTCAATCAGTTGCAATACACCAGATCATTAAACTTGCTAGATTCATTGCAGGTTACGTTTCCAAGTCACCGTTTAGATGATGATGTTTGGTATATGAAATACCGCATTCACATGGCGCAAAAGCAGTACGGTGATGCAGCTGATGATTTGCAGAAAATCATCACGTTACATGCTGATGACATTTTGGGCGATGATGCCGTTTACAACCTGGGAATCTTGTACGAAGAGTATTTAGATAACGTTCCTGAAGCAATGAGTTTGTACGAGAAAATCTTATTAGATTATCCTGCAAGTTTATATGTGGTAGATGCCCGAAAACGTTATAGAACGCTGCGTGGAGACGTACTCACTCAATAAGGCAACAATTCCCGTTGAACATTCGTACTTTTGCTCTCCAATTTTTTAAGCATGATTATTTACAACGTTACTGTTAAGATCGATAACGAAACACATGACGAGTGGCTTCAATGGATGAAATCGAAGCACATTCCTGATGTAATGGCAACTGGCAAATTTGTGGAGTACCGCATCAGCAAAATCATGGTTGAGGATCCTTATGGAACCAATTATTCTATCCAGTATCTATGTAAAGATTTAAACGAGCTTGCCGATTATCAAGACAATCATGCTCCAGCTCTACAAGCAGAACATGTAGAGCGTTACAAAGATAAGTTTGTAGCATTTCGCACCATGATGGAAATTGTTGATCACAACTCCAATATCTAATGGGCGATCCGGTAAGAGCAAAGAAGCATTTAGGTCAGCACTTTTTAAAAGACCAAAGCATAGCTAAGCGAATAGCTGATGGATTAACCCATGAAGGCTATGAAACGATTTTAGAAATTGGGCCAGGAACAGGTGTTTTAACCCAGTTTTTATTGGCTGATCATCCCGAGCATTTTCATGCTGTTGATTTAGATGATGAATCAATAGAATACTTGCATCACATGTATCCTGAGTACAAATCGCGTATTCAATACGGTGATTTTCTAAAGATGGATGTCGCTTCTAAGTTTGAAGGTCCAATGGCAATCATAGGCAACTTTCCGTATAATATCTCTTCTCAAATTCTTTTTAAAGCTTACGACAACCGCGATAAAGTTGTAGAATTAGTTGGGATGTTTCAGCGTGAAGTGGCTCAACGTGTTGCTACTCCTCCTGGATCAAAAGAATACGGCATTTTAAGTGTGCTTTTACAGGCTTATTACGATATTGAATACCTCTTTACCGTTAGCGAAGAAGTTTTCTCTCCACCACCCAAAATAAAATCGGGCGTAATTCGCATGAAACGCAATCAAGTTGAGAAGTTAGATTGCAATGAAACGCTCTTTAAAACGGTTGTAAAATCAGGATTTAATCAGCGTAGAAAGACTTTGCGAAACTCACTTAAAGGCTTGGTTGCAGATAAAGAGATGCTTCAAGGCGAGATTTTTTCGAAGCGTCCAGAGCAACTTTCAGTTGAAGAGTTCATAAACATTACCAACCTGGTCGAATCGTCCTCAACAAAATGATACTTTTGTAGCCTCATCTAAATCAGGCTATGAATCATTTCGAATTAACACGCGAGTACGTTGATGCGTTGGAATTAGACATCCAGCACAGCAACGAAAAGGGCATCCTCGAGAAAATCGATGGGTTGCACGCTGCTGATTTGGCCGAAATTTTAGATGAGATTGAGGTTGAAGATGGGTTAATTGTATTGCATTGTTTGGATGGCGAACGCGCATCTGAAGTAATCATTGAGCTTGAAGAAGATTTACGAGCCAAGTACTTAGAGCGTCTTTCCAGTAAAGAAATTGCAGAGCAGTTAATTGAAAACCTCGATTCTGATGATGCAGCTGATGTTGTAGCTGAACTTCCAGAAGGCAAACGAGAAGAAGTAATTGCCGAGCTAGATGATGTTGAGCAAGCAAGCGACATCGTTTCTCTTTTGAATTATGAAGAAGGTACCGCTGGTGCCTTAATGGGGAAAGAGCTTATTTGGGTTTCTAAAGACTGGACGGTAATGCGTGCTGTTAAGGAAATGCGCAGACAAGCCGAGCAAATAGATCACGTTTACACAGTTTATGTGGTTGATACCAATCAGAAATTGGTAGGTCGGTTGCCTGTTAAACAGCTTTTGACAACCCCCGTTAAAACTCGAATTGAGAATATTTTCAAACCTGAAGTGAGAGCGGTTAAAACGTGGACTTCTCAAGAAGAAGTAGCTCACATGATGGAGAAATACGATTTGGTTGTTCTTCCTGTTGTTGACGAACTTGGTCGCTTAGTTGGTCGTATTACCATTGATGATGTGGTAGATGTAATCAAGGAAGAAGCCGATCGAGATTACCAAATGCTTTCGGGTATCTCCTCCGATGTAGATCAATCGGATACCGTTTTAGACTTAACCAAAGCACGCCTACCTTGGTTGTTAATTGGTATGATTGGTGGAATGACCAGTGCATCTGTAATAGGAACATTCGAGCATTCAATCAAGCTTATTCCAGCAATGGCCTTTTTCATTCCAATGATTACCGCGATGGGTGGAAACATAGGAGTACAATCTTCAGCTATTATCGTACAGGGCTTGGCCAATAATTCCATGCAAATGGGCGGAATGCTGTCTAAACTAGCTAAGGAGTTTACCGTTGCATTGGTGAATGGATTGGCCTTATCAGCTTTGGCATTTACTGGAAGCTACCTGTTTTTTGGCGATTATCATTTAAGTATTACAGTTTGTATGGCTCTGATGACAGTGATTATTGTTGCTGCCGTTCTAGGAACCTTTGTACCGCTGATGCTTGATAAATATAAAATTGATCCTGCGCTTGCTACTGGGCCATTTGTCACCACACTGAACGATATAATAGGATTGTTCATTTACTTTGTGGTTGGACAATTGGTGTATTCTTTCTTATAAGAATAGCGTATGAAACTCAAGGCAATTACAAAAACTGGGAATTTAGATTTCTATTCAGTATCTACTGAAACAGCTCTTGAACTGCCCTATATGGAAGGTGGTGTTAAAGCTGGATTTCCATCTCCTGCTGACGATTTTCTAGATCTTTCTATTGATTTAAATGCTGAATTGATTCGCAATCCACCGTCTACATTTTTCTGTAGAGTTAAAGGCGATTCGATGCAAGATATGGGCATCAACGATGGAGATTTATTGGTTGTTGATCGCAGTATTGAACCAACTGACGGGAAAGTTGCTGTTTGCTACATTGATGGTGAATTCACTCTAAAAACCATCAAAATTGAGAAAGACTGTGTTTGGTTGGTTCCTGCAAATGCCAAATACAAACCCATAAAAGTAACTGCTGATAACGAGTTTGTTGTTTGGGGAATAGTGACTTACTCCATCAAGCAGGTATAATTAGCTCAAATACTTTTCCACATTCCGTATAACCATAAATAGGTTACGCCTGCTTATGCTTAATTTGTATTCATGTACGCATTGGTAGATTGCAATAACTTTTATGCTTCGTGTGAGCGGGTTTTTAGACCTGAACTCAACGGAAAGCCCGTGGTTGTTTTAAGCAACAACGATGGCTGTGTAATTGCCAGATCTAACGAAGCCAAAGCCTACATCCCGATGGGAGCTCCCGCATTTAAGTTTGAAAAGGTGTTTGAAGAACAAAACATTCACGTGTTTTCATCCAACTATGCTTTGTATGGCGATATGAGTCATAGAGTGATGACTATGCTTTCGAGCTACACACCCGAAATGGAAATTTACTCGATTGATGAGGCTTTCTTAAAACTCACTGGTTTTGATTTTTTCGATTTGCAAGATGTAGGTAAACGCATGCGCAAAGAAGTAATTCGTGGAACTGGAATACCTATTAGTGTAGGAATTGCTCCAACCAAAGCGCTGGCTAAAGTAGCTAACCGAATTGCTAAGAAGTTTGCAGATCATACAGGAGGAGTTTACATCATTGATACTGATGCAAAACGTGAAAAAGCGCTAAAGTGGCTTAAAGTTGAAGATGTTTGGGGAATAGGTAGGCGTCATGCTTTCAGGTTGAATAATCTGGGTATAAAAACAGCTTGGCAATTCATTCAGCAAACAGATGACTGGGTGCGTAAACACATGAGCGTAGTTGGTTTGCGTTTGAAAAATGATTTAGAAGGAAAGCCAACCATTGAGCTAGAGAAGGTGAAAGCCAAAAAGAATATTGCTACCACGCGTACCTTTGATCATAACCTAACGGAGATTAAAGAGGTTCAAGAACGGGTATCAACTTTTGCGGTTACTTGCTCTGAGAAGCTGCGCAAGCAAAACTCCAATTGCAATGCCATTTTGGTTTTTGTGCATACCAATGGTCACCGGAAAGATTTGGAGCAGTATAGTAAAAACATGGTGTTAAAACTGCCATATCCAACCAACTCAGCTATTGAGCTTTCTAAGTTCGCAACCAAAGCATTAAGCCTGATTTGGAAACAAGGATATCAGTACAAAAAAGCAGGTGTTATTGTTATGGAAATAACGCCAGTGGTTGAGCAACAATTGAATTTATTTGAAAATTCAAATCCACGACATGCTGCTTTAATGCATGCAATGGATCGGATTAATAAAACTGCGGGAGCACAAAAAGTGAAACTCGCCAGTCAAGATCCTGGGAGAACGTGGAAGATGCGTCAAGAGCGACTTTCGCCAAGATATACAACTAAGTTGAGTGATGTTATAACGGTGAAATCGTAATGTGTTTCCATAGCAAACAATCTAAAAAAGCGCAAGCGGTTGAAAACCGTTTCAAAGCCAAGATCTCAGATGAAGCCTTGTTTCAGGCTAGTGATCACATCAACGGCTTTATGTATCCGCAAACACCTGTGGTTGCCAATGATCAGCCAAATGTTATTGCTCACTACCATTGGGGGTTGATTCCTTTTTGGGCCAAAGACGATTCAATTAAGAAGTATACACTCAATGCTAAAATTGAAACGCTGCACGAAAAGCCCTCTTTTAGGCAAGCCGTTAACAACCGCTGTTGGATTGTAGCTGATGGTTTTTATGAATGGAAATGGCTCGATCCTCAAGGTAAAAAGAAGCAACGGTATCTAATTACTCGGCCAGATGATGAGTTGTTTGCTTTTGCTGGAATTTGGAGCGAATGGGTAGATCAATCAACAGGAGAAATTGTTCGTAGTTACAGTATCGTAACAACAGCGGCTAATGAATTGATGAGTGAAATACACAACACTAAAAAACGAATGCCAGTTATCCTGTCTCCACAAAATGAATCTGACTGGCTTTCAGGAGCACCTGTTCTAGATTTTCACAAAGTTGATTTGGAATTAAAAGCTTCAGAGGTTTAAGGTAAAATCAAAAAATCCCGAGCGTTAACCCGGGATTTTTCAAAAGTGTTATTTCAACATCGCATCAATGGTTTCTTGCGAAACACTGTGATAATTTGGTCTGGCTTTTTTGTAAATCGCTCTCGCCTTTTCTTTGGTTGGATCTTCAGCAATCAACGCTTTGTAAAGTGGAGTTAAGAATTTACGTCTTCCCACTCGAATTAAAAACTCTTCAGCTGCTGGGAAAGCTGGTTCGTATCCTTTTTGAATGCTGTAAGTCAACCAAGCAGCTTGCACCTCACTGTTTCCAGTTGTTGTAAAGTGGAAATGCTCATCCAGTACAGCTAAGCGATCTAAACTTAATGTATCTGGTAAATGACGTACAAAGTGCAACCACTCGTGTGAGCTCCAGTCAGATGTTTCCATCTCATCGAATGAGAAAGCTCCATCAGCCCAAGCTTTAAGCGTTGAGTTTACACGTTGAAAACGCTCAGATGTAACTCTAGGGCAATTGTTTGGTAAACCTGGTCCGTAAACCCATTCTTCTGGATTTACAGATGCTATTAAAGTAGAATCAGTAGCTAACAAGTTCGAATCTAAAATAGCCATGAACTTTTCAGTTGTCATGGTTTTAAAAGCATTTGATTGGAAATAATTTTTCAAGAAAGTATCAAATTTCTCTCTTCCGTAAGTCTCTTCTAATAAACGTAAGAAGAAGTAGCCTTTTTCGTAAGCTACATCGGTTAATCCATCATCTGGATTTCGACCTTTCAAATCCAATTTTAAGTGCGTGTCTTCTTTTGGAAGATCAGCAACTGTTTCTTCTAAATCTTGGTGACCTAAAGTCGCTAACATTTCACTGTAATCACGTCCGTAAAGCGATTCCATAATTCTGCGCTCAAAGTAAACGGTGAAACCTTCATTTACCCAGAAGTCGTTCCAAGTGTCATTGGTTACCAAGTTACCACTCCAGCTGTGAGCCAATTCGTGAGCAATCAATGAAGTTAATGAACGATCGCCAGCAACAACGGTTGGTGTTACAAACGTTAAACGTGGATTCTCCATTCCACCAAATGGGAATGATGGAGGAAGAACGATTAAATCGTAACGCCCCCAAGCGTAAGCACCGTAAAGTGCCTCAGCAGCTTCCAACATTTTTTCAGTATCGGCAAATTCATAAGCTGATGCTTCTAACATACCTGGCTCAGCGTAAACACCTGTGCGCTCGCCCATGCTAGCAAAAGCAATATCGCCAACAGAAAGCGCCATCAAATAAGATGGAATAGGCTGAGGCATTTCAAATTCATATACTCCGTCAGGATCAACTTCTTGTGGATTTGAAGCGCTCATCAAAGCCATCATGCCTTTCGGAACAGTAACTTTTGCATTGTATGTGTAGCGAATTCCTGGGCTATCTTGACAAGGAATCCATGTACGAGCCAAAATAGCTTGAGATTGCGTGAATAAAAATGGATGTTTTTTATCGTGTGTTTGTTGCGGATCTAACCACTGCAAAGCGGCAGCACTTGGAGCTGTAACATACTCGATTTTGATTTTTTGAGTTCCTTCTGGAAAATGAACAACCAACGGCTGACCTTTAACTGGATCTGTTTCACCAACAGTCCATTTGGTTTCTTGTCCATCGGCCCAAACGTTTTTGATTTCAATCTCATCTAAATCGAAGAAAATGGAATCTGCAGTTGGGTTTTCGCTCAATGTCCACTCAGCAAAACCACTGATTTGTTTGGCGTCAAAATCAACGTTGATGTCTAAATCTAAATGTTGCACACGAGCTTCCCATCTTTTGGCAAACGAGTGTACATCAACTGTATCAAATTGTTTGGTTTCTTCCACGGTAACTTCTTTTGGTTCTTTATCCTGGCCACAACTGATTAAAGCCAGCAATGACAGCGCTAGAAAAATGCGTTTCATTTGTGTGAAAATTGGTTTGAGGCAAATCTAATTAAACCCAGATACTTGAGCGCGATTTGAGGCTACAGCTCGAAGTCTTTCCTTAAATCATTAATTGTTTCAGCCGGAAGATCATTCATGTCCAATAAAATGAGTCCATCTAAAGACATTTCAAACTTTGGATCTACATTGAAACTGATGATTCTAGCATTTTGCTTGATGTACTTCTTCAGCAAAACTGGAACATTGAATTTTTCAGGTTCGATTTCTTGGATGAATTGATCTAACATTCGGATATCGTTGCCCGATTTTTCCAATAAAGCTCCAGCATCAACCTGCTTGTATTTCGGTTTGAATTTCTTGCGAGGTTTCACGTATTCAGCCAAATCTGCACGATAAAAATTGCGTTTGATAAACTCAATCATCAATCCTTTTGAGAGCTTAGAGTAGTGATTGCTGATGCTCACTGGACCAATCAAATAGCGGTATTCCGGATTTTTGATGATGAAATACAAAATGCCTTTCCACAACAAGAAAAGCGGTAAGATTTTACGTTGATATTCTTGAACCACAAATGATCTCCCTAGTTCAACGCTTGAGCGAAGAATCGGCTCCATAGGTTTTTTGAGTTTGAATAAACTCTCGATGTAGAAACCGCGCTTGCCGTAAATTTCCATGATATCGCCTCCTTTTCCCAAGCGATAAGCACCAACCAATTTATTGGCATCTTTATCCCAAAGGAACAAATGGTGGTAATATAAATCGTATTCATCTAAATCGAGTGAACGGTTTGTTCCTTCATCTACTGCACGGAAAGTAATCTCACGTTGACGACCAATTTCAGTCAATAAATTGGGAATATCGCCAGCAGATGCGATGTATAATTCAAACTCTTTTTGAGTATGAATTCGCTGTTTATTATCACGCAACTTTTCAATTTCAGCAATCAGTACCTCTTGTGGCTGTGCATCAATAATTTGTTGCGGTTTTTTAAGTGCTTTTAAATTGGGTTTGAAGAATTTCTTCACTTCGATGGCCGAACCCAAAGCATAGGTTTTAGCACGTAAATACCTTCCTAATTGTGTAGGAGTAGAGAACGATTTTTGATCTTCAGCCGAAATCACTTTCCCGATGCGAACACGAACTGTTTTATGGCTTCGGTTCATAACTTCACTTGGCAACTTGGCGGTTCTTAAAATCGGGTGAATCATTCCCAATAAATGGAATAAAACACCATTGTTTCCTGCGAAATAAATCGGAACAACAGGAGCCTCAGCACGTTGAATCATGCGTAGTAAACCGGGTTGCCATTCTCTGTCGGTAACTCGTTTATTATTGGTTTGAAATGAGGAAACTTCTCCAGCGGGAAATGTTCCTAATGCACCTCCTTCGCTTAATAGCTTGAATGTTTCTTTAATTCCACTAGCGCTATTGAAAAACTCTTTGTTTTCAAATGGATTCACTGGAATTACATGGTTGGTGATGGGGTTTACTTTCTTGAGTAAGAAGTTCGCCATGAGTTTTACATCTGGGCGAACCAAGAGTAATATTTTAAGCAGCATCAAACCTTCAATACCACCGTATGGATGATTAGAAACCGTAATTACTGGCCCAGTTTTCGGGATGTTTTTTAGCTCCGTTTCATCAAAGTCGAATTTAACGCCTACTTCTTCAAACAGTGCGTCAATGAAATCGATGACATCTTTGTTTGAATTGCGTGAATAGAAATCATTGATTTTGTCGATGGAGAGAATGTTCATCAACAATCCTGCAAGTGCAGGAAATTTCAAGTTGCCAATTTTGGTTAGCTCTGCAACTTCGTCTCTTTCAATTAAATTTCCCATAGTATGAATTCAAATCAAAAGTGTTCAATCAGTATGAGCCCAATATTAAGCCCATGTGAACTCATTTGAAATTACGGTTGAAAATAACGAATAAATCCACCTGTTTGATGCGTGTTGACAACTGTTTGGTTATGATTTGTTAGCCAATCAAACTGTTTTTCAGCTTGGTATGAAGATATTGTTCCGTCTAAAATACACTCGTTTATGGTAACTTTTTCTAGCCATTCTTTAGTAACATAAGCTCGATTTGAGATCAATAACCAATCAATATTTCGAATTTCAGGAAGTGAATTGGGTGTTTCATTTAAATGTAAAAGCACCTTGTTTTCGAGTACGTAAATGGAGTAACTACTATCTGTAGATGTAATTACTGGATTCAAGTTTTGAATAGAATCAACACCGTGATGCCAGAGGTGATGCCACACATGAAATAGCATTTGGTCTTCATCTTTGAGCAATTCTTCATCACCAGTCATTTTTACTTTCAAGCCTTTCACCCATGAAAAGGCAGCTTGTCCGCGGGTATGATAAAACGTAATTTGATTTTGCTGAACCTGATTGACATCCTCCCAAATTTGAATACTCAGAAAAGCGATGATCAACGTAGCAGTTGTGATTATCCATTTGCCTGTTTTCTGTTGGATAAAGATCAGAATTCCACCAATAATGAGGTAGATCAACCACGTTTCAAAAGTTGATATATCAATCCCTTCAGTGATGGAATAGGGCATTTCTACAATCCACTCAACACAATAATTTAAGAACTTGGTGAGGTATAAAAGTGCCTGACCTAAAAGCCAACCTATCACAGGTACAGCATGAAATGTGAAAGCCAGAACTCCTGAATAAACTAGGATAAATGCCATCGGAATTACAAACAGGTTTGAGACTAAGAAGTAGTTCGGGAATTGATGGAAATAAAGCAATCCAAGTGGAGCTGTAGCAATTTGAGCAGCAACTGAAACACAACTGATTTCCCATACTTTTTTCATCAACCAAAGTTTCGGTTCCCACAACGAAGCAATTTTCGGTTGAATGTAAACGATCCCCAAAACGGCTAAATAACTCAGCTGCATTCCCACCTGCATAATCATAAAGGGTTTCCAAAGCAGAATGAAAAATGCTGATGCCGCTAATGTGTTGTAAATATTGGTTGTCCGCCTAAATGCTGTTGCAAATCCAATTGCAGAAAACATAGTTGCAGATCGGATTACCGAGGGTGATAATCCCGTTATTAAAGCGTAAGCCCAAACTCCGATCAAGACTAAAACTACTTCAAGAACTTTCCATTTCTGCTTGTTGGGTGAAAATCTAAAAAGTTGACTCAGAATTACATAAATGATTCCGACATGAAGTCCACTTACGGCTAAAACATGCATGGCGCCAGCGCTTGAATAAGCTCTTGAAAGTGACCCAGATAAAAAATCTTTCTTACCTAAAAGTAAGGCTGAGGCAACAGCAAAATCATCACCTTCCAATCCAATTTCCCTTAAAATCCCCAAAAGCTGACTTCTGCATTTATAAGCCAATCGCATCAAGCTCATTTCTGATTGAGGCAAGATTTCCCAACTCTTTTGGCTTACATAAGCTTGATAGTAGATTTGATGATGAAATAAATAGCGCTTGTAATCAAAAGCCTGCGGATTCATAGGTGGATCAATTTCTTGCGGTGTTGCCCAAAACACAATTTGATCGCCATATTGTAATTCGCCAGCACCTTCTTTTTGCAAGTACAAAATCATCTTTCCAGACACAGGCACAACACTATCACCATAATCTAGAGCTGTAACATCAATTTCAGTTTTAAATGATTTTTCTTTCTCGATTAACTCATCTTGAATCGTGCATACAAATGCTGGTTTATCAGGCGAAAGATGATATTGAAAATGAGAAGCATGAAATTTTTCGATGCTCAAATTGGCGGATATAAATCCTGCAGTTAGAAAAAAGATATTGAGAAATAAGATGTTGGCTCTTCGATAAATTGGTTTGTGTTTTAACCTATTTAATAGGATCAAATTGCCAATGGAAATAACACCAATACAAACAAGTGAGGTTAGCCAATACTCGTTCATTTCAGTTGGGAAATAAGAACTGAAAACAATTCCCAAAATAAAAGGAAGCAGCAATTTAAAAAGCGGAATATGTCGTAGAATAGTCATGGATTCAAATAGTTAGGTCTTTGAAAGTTAGACCTTTTGAATCACAAAATCAATTCTCTTCTCTAAAAAAATCGATTACGGAAAGCTTAATCAGGTGGATATTTTGGTAGTAATGATGTAAGATTTCGGTGTATGTGTAACCCAATCTGGCCATGTGCATAGCTCCCTCTTGCGAGAGACCAACACCGTGTCCGAACCCTTTGCCAACCACAATGACTGAATCGCCTGAAACTCCAGTACAGAAATAAGTCGAGTTCAATTTAAAATCACTGCGAAACTGACGAAGTGGAACTTTATTTTCTTCGGGGAAGAAATGCGTGTAGCGCCCATTCGGACAGTAGTTTAAGATTAAATTTAAGTTGGTGCTGTCTGTTGTGTCCACTCCATTTTTGGCGAAGTAACTCAAGAATTCATTTTTCTCAACAGCTACACTCCAATCGTAATGTGGTTCACAAATACTAAACGAATCGGTTACGGCTCTTAAGTAAGGAACGGGCATCACCCAAAGGTCTTCTGAGTTAATTGTGGCACCACCCGAATTGGAATGAAAAACTGCCGAAATCAAGTTGATGTCGCTGTCAACAATCACCACATCTTTGGTTTCAGCAACGGCTTGTCTGATGGTATCATTCCAAGCTAAAGTTTTGTAAACTTGAGAATCCACACGGTCGCACAAGTTGAAACCGTCTGCTTTGTATTTGAAGAAATGCTTCAACGCATACGTCCTACAAATAATCGCTTGAACCTTGTAATATTCGAGTGTATGGTAATTTCCCGCTTCCGATTGAACAACACCTGCCAGGTATAAATCGAACTTCACATCATTGATGATTTTCAATAATCCGCCAGAAACGGTGATGATGAATTTCCCTTCGTATTTACGTTCAGGTAAAGCAGGTTTACTCGGACGAAGAATCAGTGAAGAATTCTCGTTTTGTGGCCTGAGTTCTATTTGATGATACGTACCAATAGTATGCGAAAGTGTGCGCAATTGAATATTGGTTCCAACTGCTGAAAGTTGAATCACACCAGCTGGTGAAAGCTCATCCACTTTAACTCCATCAGCATAAATATCGTAGCCCCAAGTTCTACCACTAACCAACATGCGCTGTGGTCTACCATCCCAAAAAATCCCAACCTTAATGCGGTCGGCATTTTGTGCGAAGGTGTAAACCTGACACATCAGCATTATTATGGCAAACAAGATTCTCACGGCCTACAAAAGTAAATGTGATAAAAAGCAGATTAAGAGTGCTTTCCTAGATTTTTCAACAATGAAGTTGCAGCTTGTTTAGATGCACCTCCGCCACCTAATTTATCAGCGAGTTCCTGATAGCCTGATTTTAGATCAGCTTGTTTTTTAGGATCATTTAAAATCAGGTCTAATTCGTGTTTTATGTTCTTGGTATTCAACTCACCCTGAATCAATTCTTTTACCAATTCTCGATCCATAATTAAATTCACCAACGAGATGTAATTCACCTTGATGAGGTTTCTCGCGATGACATACGAAATCCAAGAACCCTTGTAACAAACCACTTCAGGAACTTGGAATAAAGCTGTTTCAAGTGTTGCTGTTCCAGAAGTTACCAAAGCTGCTTTGGCGTGATGTAGCAAGCGATACGTTTGGTTATTAATCAAATGTACATCGTTGTATTTGCTGATAAACGACTCGTAAAAGCTAGCGTCTTGCGATGGAGCTCCAGCAACCACAAATTGGTAATCGGGGTAGTGTTTACGCACCGATAACATGATGGGCAATTTGATTGAAATCTCTTGTTTTCTACTTCCCGGAAGAATGGCAATAATTGGTTTTTCGGGATTGAGATTGTTGTCTTCTAAGAAAGTTGAAAGACCTTCATCTTGAGCTTTAAATTGCTCAATAGCATCTAATAACGGGTGACCAACGTACTCAACTGGATAATCGAATCGTGCGTAGAATTCTTCTTCAAAAGGAAGAATAACATACATGAAGTCAACCACTTTTTTGATTTTGTGAACACGAGATTGCTTCCAAGCCCAAATTTGTGGCGAAATATAGTAGTGAACTGGAATACCTTTTTCGTGTGCCCATTCAGCAACGCGAAGGTTAAACCCTGGATAATCAATTAAGATTAACGCATCGGGTTGATACGCTTCAATATCTTGCTTGCAGAATTTTAAATTGCCTAATATGGTTCGCAAATTCATTGCGACTTCTACAAAACCCATGAATGCTAGATCGCGGTAATGTTTTACCATTTCTCCACCATGTTCTTGCATCAAATCGCCACCCCAAAAACGAAACTCAGCATTGGAATCTTGCTTTTTAATTTCGCGCATGAGGTTAGATCCATGAAGATCTCCAGAAGCTTCACCGGCAATGATGTAATATTTCATATTAGGCTGTAAACCAGTTTGAGTAGTAATAAATAAAATGGATTAAGGCCGCGGCCATGGTAACCATTAAGATGCCTTTTCCGATGTTGTCTTGCTCACGTTTCACCATGAATTGACGCATCACAACGGCATTTAAAGCAATTAAAAACAACTGCATGTTTTCGCTTGCTCTAGCGCTGATGAATTTATCGGCTACATCCATTCCCAAATAAAAAATAGCATATCCGATGGCTGGCAAAACCAAGCCAATGACAATGCCTATTAACATGGAATCTTTACGAAATAGTGAATTCATATTTCTTGAGTGCGTCTAAACTTTTGTGAGCTGTTAAGTCATATTGAACGGGAACTACCGATGCAAAGTTATTGTTGAGTGCGTGAATATCGGTGTCGGTTCCTTCATCGTAATTCACAAAACTACCAGTTAACCAATAGTAGTTTTTACCACTTGGATCGGTGCGTTTGTCGAATTTCTCTTCCCAATTGGCATTGGCTTGACGACAAACTTGAATGCCTGCTAATAAATCTGGAGCAACATCTGGAATGTTTACGTTCAGGCAAACACCTCGCTCCAAACCGTTTTTCAAAACAGACTCTATTACTTTTTCAGCCACAATTTTAGAAGTGGTAAAATCGGCATCGATGCTGTGATTTAATAAGCTAAACCCAACCGATGGAATACCTTCTAAACAGCCTTCCATTGCAGCCGACATAGTTCCTGAGTAAATCACATTTACAGATGCATTAGAACCATGGTTGATGCCCGATACAATCATATCTGGGCGCTCATCCAACACTTCATTCACGCCTAATTTGATACAATCAACTGGTGTTCCAGAGGTGCTGTAAATCAGCGTTCCATCTGCATGAGATTGATGTTCATCAATGCGCAACATCGAGTTGATTGTGATGGCATGTCCCATTCCACTTTGTGGTTTATCGGGTGCAACAACTACCACACGACCAAATTTTTTAGCAACTTCTGTTAATGCTTTAATTCCGGGAGCTGTAACCCCGTCATCATTACAAACTAATATCAATGGCTTCTTGCTCATAGGGTACGAAATTAACTATTCTTAACACGGTGAAAGCCGTTTCACATTAGGCTTTCGTAAAAAAGGAACGACATTTGGTATTCATGACCTCAAATTATAACGCGTATGAAAACTTTTCTGTTGTTATCAGCCATCATTTCAGTCCCGGTTTTGGGCTTAGCCAATGAGATTCCGGTGAGTTCAAATGTTAAAGAAGCTACTGTTTTTGTGCAGGGAGCTGAATTAAAACGCGAGGTAAAAACTTCCATTCCCAAAGGAATTAGCACGGTTGTTTTTCAAGGATTATCGAGTCAAGTAGATGAAAATACCATTCGAGTTGGTGGAAGCGGAAACTTTACGATTCTGTCTGTCAACAAACGCGTAAACCATCTATCAGACTTGCCAAAACCAAAAGCAATGTTGGTTTTAGAAGATAGTTTGGATTTGATGCAGCGCCAATTGGAATCTTTGCAAGCCGACAAGTACGGGTTGGAAGAAGAGAAAAATTTGATTCTCAAAAATCAAGATATCAAAGGAAGCGATCAAAGTTTATCGGCTGCTGAATTAAAAGCCATGGCCGATTTTTATAGAACCAGATTATCTGCTATTTCTAAATCATTGTCCGATCAAAATCATTCGATTGTTGAACACCAAAAAGAGATGAAACGTGTTCAAAACCAAATCAACGAATACCGTGCTAAACGTTCTCAGCCTGTTTCTGAAATTGCAGTTGAGGTAATGGCCGATGCAGCACTAAATGCACAGTTCAATTTGGTGTATATGATTAATGATGCTGGTTGGGTTCCTTCTTATGACTTAACCAGTTTAGCCAAAGCAGATGAATTGAAAGTGAAGTACAACGCCAAGATTTATCAGCATTCTGGAATTGATTGGAATCAAGTGAAATTGACATTGTCAACGGGATATCCTTTGCGAGATAACACCAAGCCAGAAATGCATCCGTGGGTGCTTCGTTTTCAGGAGTACGATAAACTATCAAGTTATAGTAATCGCAGGACAGATTATGCTCAGCCAGCCGCGGTTGAAATGGTGATGGATGAGGAAGTTGTTCAAGCAGGCACTTATCAATGGAAAGCTAAATCATCAGCTTCACTGGTGAAAATGGTAGAGAATCAGCTGAGTACATTATACAATATTTCAATTCCGTACAACATTCCTTCAGATCAAGATGTACATACGGTTCATATCCAAGATCACACATTGAAAGCCAATTACAAATACTACGCTGCTCCTAAATTGGATAAACAAGCCTTCTTGGTAGCAGGTGTAACCGATTGGAGTAATTTCAATTTGATGCCGGGTGAAGCGAAGTTGTTTGTAGATAACACATACGTGGGGAAATCATATTTCAATACGCAGTCAACGGAAGATACTTTGTTGGTAAGTATGGGGCGCGATCCAGAGATAGTAATCAACCGTAAACGTGTAAAAGATTACAGCGAAAAACGCGTCATTGGATCGAATAAACGTGAAACCATTGGTGTGGAAGTAAGTGTGAAAAACACCAAATCAGTAGCGGTTGATTTAACGCTTCAGGATCAAATTCCAATTTCAAGTAACAACGACATCACTGTTGAATTACAACAAAATGGGGGTGGAGTTTTAACAGCTGAAACCGGATTGTTAGAATGGGAAGTAACCTTGAAACCAGGAGAATCTAAAACATTCACATTTGTGTATGAAGTGAAATACCCGAAAGACAAACAGATTAATTTATAACGCTATTGAAGCCTCACTTCCAGTGGGGCTTTTTTGATTTTCAGTTGATTACTTCTTTTGGTTTAAAAGATTTCTCTACTTTTAAACCATTGATTAACCTATTACTCATTAAAAACTTATTACTATGAAACACTTTACTTTAAGA
>MDTF01014662.1_pt1 | contig 20380 bp, 17 predicted proteins | sample 811191 | NCBI WGS metagenome assembly MDTF01 (sample SAMN05326649, study PRJNA326480) | marine metagenome | isolation source: seawater | place: Southern Ocean | collected 2011
AACAAAGAAGGAGCCAAATTAATTGTTGATGGCAGAAATTTAAAACTACAAGGATATGAGAGTGGTTATTATATGGGTGGTTGTCTATTTGACCATGTTAAAAAGGATATGAGAATTTATAAAGAAGAAATTTTTGGCCCTGTTTTGTCAGTTGTAAGAGCAAAAAACTTTGAAGAAGCTTTATCACTTGTTAACGAGCATGAATTTGGAAATGGTGTAGCTATTTTTACAAGAGACGGAGACTCAGGAAGAACATTTGCTAGCAAAGTACAAGTAGGAATGGTTGGTATTAACATCCCAATACCTGTACCTATGGCTTTCCATAGTTTTGGTGGGTGGAAAAGATCTTTATTTGGAGATCAGCATATGCATGGACCAGAAGGTGTTAGATTTTATACAAAATTGAAAACTATAACATCAAGATGGCCATCAGGTTTAAGATCTGATCCAGAATTCGTGATGCCAACAATGAAATAAAAAATGAGAAAAAAAATATCACTTATAGGAGCCGGTCAAATTGGAGGAACTTTAGCTCATTTAATAGCTTTAAAAGAATTAGCTAACGTAGTTCTGTTTGACGTAGCTGAAGGAATTGCAAAAGGAAAGGCATTAGATATTGCACAATCTTCTTCTGTAGATGGATTTAACGTTGATATTGAGGGAACAAATAACTACGAAGATACAAAAAATTCTGACGTTATTATTATTACAGCAGGTGTACCTAGAAAACCAGGTATGACAAGAGATGATCTTCTTGGAATAAATTTAAAAATTATTAAACAGGTTGCCGAAGGAATTAAAAGAACGTCACCAAACGCCTTCGTAATATGTATTACGAATCCACTAGATGTGATTGTAATGGCTTTACAAAAATACTCTGGACTACCAAAAAATATGGTTGTTGGCATGGCAGGTATTCTTGATACCTCTAGATTTAAATATTTTTTATCTAAAGAATTGAAAGTCCCTGTAAAAAAAATAGAATCTCTAGTTCTAGGGGGACATGGAGACACAATGGTTTCAATGCTAAACCATACGGCGGTAAATGGAAAACCAGTATTAGATTTAATTAAAGAAGGAAAGTTAAACAAAGACTCACTAGAAAATATCATCCAAAGAACTAAAAGTGGAGGAGCAGAAATAGTAAAGTTGCTTGAAAAAGGTTCTGCATTCTATGCTCCAGCTGCATCTGGAGTAGAAATGGCTGAAAGTTATTTAAAAGATTTAAAAAAACAACTACCTTGTGCAGCTCATCTTAATGGTGAATACGGGGTTAAAGATTTATACGTGGGTGTGCCTGTTATAATTGGTAAAAATGGAATTGAAAAAGTCGTTGAAATTAATCTCAGCAACGATGAAAAAAAAAATTTTAACGCCTCAATAATTGCAGTTAAGGAGTTATTTTCTGCAGCAAGAAAAATTGACATAAATTTGTAAAATTTAAATCTTTTTTAAGACGAATAGGATATTTTTTCCAACCTTGTATAAAAATAGTTTGTCTATAACTATAGTTATAGGTGTAAATATCTTATCCCATAGAAATATTTTAAACTGAGAAGGATAGGTTTCATTTTTAAAAAAAATTTTATTTATATAATATAAAAAATAACCCATAAAATCTAAAAAATATAATTTTTCTAACTTTGTCTTTTTTATTTTTAATTTTTTAAAGAAATTTAAATTATATCTTTTATGATGACCAACTGCTTTGTCAAACTTGCTATATAGTTCGTTATGGGCTGGAACTAAAATAATAAGAAATCCATTTTTTTTTAATTTACTTGTAGCAATTTCTAATTCTTTTTTATCATTTTTTATATGTTCTAGTACGTTCAAGTACATAATTGAGTCATATTTTTTTTTTAATTTTTTGGTTTCTTTATTGTAAATTAAAAATTTTTCACGCTTAAATTTTTTTTTAATTAAAATAAAATTATTTTTATCCGTTTCTGTGAGTGTAATATTTTTTGATAAATGTATATAATTAGAGGTAAAGCTCCCTATGCCAGCGCCAACCTCTAGAACACTTTTGCTGATGTATTTTTTAATTTGCCTGTATATGTAAAATCTCCATACTTTGGCTTTATCAAAATTTTCTAATTCTTTTCCTGGATAATTCATTATAACTAGTTACAAAATATATTATATATTTTTTTAAATGTTTAACTTTTTAAAACCCTTATACCCATTTTTATTATTAATATTTTCTGTATTAGTAAATAATTATTATGGTTCTATAGGAGTTTTTCCCGTAGATAGTTTTGCTTTTTTTGACTCCGCCTATTCAATAAACCACGGAAATGTTCCATTTAGAGATTATTGGGTTATGAATGGACCAATTATTGATTTGATACAGTCAGTTTTTTTTAATTTTTTTGGAACAAATTGGACAGCTTATCTTTTGCACTCATCTTTTATTAATGCGTTTTTTGCAATAACGACCTATTTTTTCTTAAAACATCTTGGCCTAGACAGTCACAAAAGTTTGTTTTACTCTATTTTGGTATCCATCCTAGCCTATCCAAGTGTAGGAGTTCCTTTTCCCGATCATCATTCTATAATTTTTTCTATAATTGGTTTTTATGTTTTAAGTTTTGCCACATCAAATAAAAACATTATATATTGGTTTATACTACCAATACCCTTTTTTGTTGCTTTCTTTTCCAAACAAGTTCCGGCAGTTTATTTTTTTTCAATATTAGTTTTATATTTTATATTTTATTTTTTAAAAAAAGAGAGAACAAAACAATTAATAGCTTTACTGGGAAGTAGTGTAATCTTAATATTTTTATTATTATTATATTTAAATATAAATAAAATTCATATTGAAGATTTTATAATACAATATTTTTTATTTCCTCAAACAATAGGACAACATAGAGTAAATAATTTAGATTTAAATTTTTATTTATTTAAATTAATTAATGATTTTAAATTTATAAATTTTGCTTTGTTTCTTTACTCAGCAGTAGTAATTAAAAAGTATTTAATTAATAGAAATAAATTTAAACTTATTAGTTTTCTAAACTTTGTATTATTTTTGTCTATTATTTATATTTCAATAACACATCAAATATTAACTAAAAATCAAAACTTTATTTTTTTTTTAATACCAATCATTTTAGGTGTCACTCATTCTGAATTATTAAATAAAGAAAAAAAATATAAATTTTTTATTTATTTTTTATTAATTTTATCCGTTTTAACTACTGTAAAGTATCATTTGAGGTTTAATATCGATAGAAAACTGATGGAATTAGAAAATATTGACAAAAGTAAATTTAAAAATGCAGAAAGACTATCCCAAAATTTAAAAGGTCTAAAATGGGTAACATCAGAACCTAGCGGTAACGTAGAAAAAAAAATTGAGTTATTGTTGACTTCAATAAATTACTTAAAAAATGACAATCAAAAAAAAATTATCTTAACTGAATATCAATTTATTCTAGCAGAGATAGATTACAAAATATATTCACCTAATCGATGGTATACAACCGACGGGGTTAGCTATCCATTAAATGGTAATAAATATTTTGATTACTATAAAAAATTTTACAAAAATGCACTTTCTAGAAATGAAATTGACACAATTTTCACTATTAAGCCCATGAACGTAGAAGATATTCGGTTTTTGTTTGAAAAAAATTGTATAAAGACATCAAAAATAAATAAAATTTTATATGAACACAATATAAAAAATTGTTTTTGAACTATTATGTTAATCACCTATAAAAAATTTCCCTAATGAATATTCACGAATATCAAGCTAAAGAATTGCTAAAAGAGTTTGGGGCTCCAGTTTCTAAAGGAGTAGTAATACTTTCCTTAAATGAAATAGATGAAAAAATTAAAGAATTAAATTCAAAAGAATTTGTTTTAAAAGCTCAAATACATGCAGGTGGACGAGGTAAAGGAGGCGGTGTTAAACTAGTTAAAAGTATTGAAGAGCTAAAGACCCAAGCAAAGAAAATGTTTGGAATGAGATTAATTACCCATCAAACAGGCCCTGAAGGTAAAAAAGTAAAAAGACTTTACGTAGAAGAAGCTTCAGATATTGAAAATGAACTTTACCTCTCTTGTTTAATAGATAGAGCAAGTTCAAAGATTGCTTTTATAAGCAGTACTGAAGGAGGAATGGATATCGAAAAAGTAGCTTCTGAAACACCAGAAAAAATTATTACAAATAAAATTGACTTTAAAAGTAATGTTGAAGTTTACGAAATAGAAAAAATAATAAAACCATTTAATTTTAATAGCGAACAGAAATTAGTTGCACACCACTTAATAAAAGCTCTTTATAAAATTTTGATAGAAAAAGATGCAACTTTAATTGAAATAAATCCACTGATAATTACTAAAGAAAAAAAAATTGTATGCTTAGATGCAAAAATGAATTTTGACGATAATGCCTTATTTAGAAGAGCAGAAATTTTTAAATTACGAGATTTAAATGAAGAAGAACCAGCAGAAATTGAAGCGAGCAAATATGATTTAGCTTATATTAAACTTAATGGCTCTATTGGATGTATGGTAAACGGAGCAGGATTAGCCATGGCAACCATGGACATTATAAAATTATATGGAGAAGAACCAGCAAACTTTCTAGACGTAGGTGGAGGCGCTTCAAAAGAAAAAGTTTCATCTGCTTTTAAATTAATCCTCTCAGACAAAAATGTTAAAGGGATATTAATAAATATATTTGGTGGAATAATGAGGTGTGATGTACTCGCTCAAGGAGTGATTGACGCAGCAAAAGAAACTGATTTAAAAGTTCCTTTAGTTGTAAGACTCGCGGGCACAAATTTTAAAGAAGGAAAAGAAATATTAGAAAAATCCGGCCTTAAAATTCTATCGGCAAACGATCTTAATGATGCCGCAAAAAAGATTGTAGAGGCAATAAAATAAATGTCTGTATTGGTAAATAAAAATACTAAAGTTATCTGTCAAGGTTTTACTGGTACACATGGAACTTTTCACTCTGAGCAAGCTTTAAAATATGGAACTCAACTAGTAGGAGGAGTTACGCCTAAAAAAGGGGGTCAGAAACATCTCAACCTACCTGTTTTTGATACAGTTGAAGAAGCAAAGAAAATTACAAGAGCAAGCGCAACAATGATTTATGTTCCTCCAATGTTTGCTGCTTCTGCTATAATTGAAGCAATTGAGGCAAAAATAGAACTAATCGTATGCATTACTGAGGGAATACCAATTTTAGACATGATCAAAGTGAAACAAATTTTAAATAAAAGTAAAAGTCGTTTAATTGGACCCAACTGCCCTGGAATTATAACTCCAGATGAGTGTAAAATTGGCATTATGCCAGGCAGTATTCATAAGAAAGGCTCTGTTGGAATTGTTTCTAGATCTGGAACTTTAACTTACGAAGCTGTGGCTCAAACTTCAGCGAATGGAATGGGCCAGTCCACCTGCATAGGCATAGGTGGGGACCCAATTAACGGCACTAACTTTATTGATTGTCTAGATTTATTTTTGAAAGATGATGAAACTAAATCTATTGTCATGATTGGGGAGATTGGCGGTTCTGCAGAAGAAGAAGCTTCAGAATTTATAAAGAAATCAAAAATTAAAAAACCTATGGTTGGTTTTATTGCAGGACTCACGGCTCCTCCAGGAAGAAGAATGGGTCACGCAGGGGCAATTATATCTGGTGGAAAAGGTGGAGCAGAAGACAAGATTGAAATAATGAAATCGGCAGGAATAACAATCTCAAAATCACCAGCTGATATTGGCAAAACACTACTTGAAAAACTAAGTAGTTAAATAGAAAAAATATATGTTATTATGAGATATTAAAATGTCATCATCTCAAGATAACAACATATTTAAAAAAACTTCTTTTTTAGCTGGTAACAATTCTGCGTTCATAGAAGAATATTACTCAGACTATCTAAACAACCCGAGTAAATTACCCGAAGGATGGAAAGAGTTTTTCGATGGACTTAAAGAAAATGAAGAAATTATCTTTAAAACTTTAAAAGGACCAAGCTGGGCTCCCAAAAAAGAAATTAAAAAAAATAATTTAGACTTAGAAAATCTACCCACTGAAGATTCGTTAGAAGATAGTAAAGTTGCCAATCTTCCTTTAACACAAGAGTCAGCAAAAAATTCTATAAGAGCTATAATGTTGATTAGAGCCTACAGAATAAGAGGACATCTAATTGCAAACCTCGATCCATTAGGATTGATGACAAGAGAAGCGCATCCGGAATTAAAACCTGAAACATATGGTTTTACTAAAAGTGATCTTAATAAAAAAATATTTTTAGATGGGGTTTTGGGACTACAAGAAGCGACGCTTTTAGAAATAATAACAATTTTAAAAAAAACTTACTCTGGAAATATAGGTTATGAATTCATGCATATGGGTGACCCAGATGAAAAAAATTGGATTAGAGATCGAATAGAAGGACCAGAAAAAGAAGTTACTTTTACGGAGAATGGAAAAAAAGCAATTTTAAACAAAATTATCGAGGCAGAAGGTTTTGAGAAATATTTACACGTTAAGTTTGTGGGAACAAAACGATTTGGCATAGATGGCGGGGAATCTTTAGTACCTGCACTTGAGCAAATTATAAAAAGAGGTGGTAATTTAGGTGTAAAAGAAATTAAGATTGGTATGTCTCATAGAGGTAGATTAAATATTTTATCTAATGTCATGGGTAAACCATTTAAAGCAATTTTTAATGAATTTTTTGGCAGTGCCGTTGCAGCTAAAAGAGATTTTGAAGGAGATGTTAAATATCATTTAGGTGCATCATCAAACAGAGAGTTTGACGGTAATGTTGTTCACATTAGCTTAACAGACAACCCTTCACACTTAGAGGCTGTTAATCCTGTAGTGTTAGGACAAGTAAGAGCAAAACAACTATTTCACAAAGACCCAGAAAGAAAAAAAGTTATCCCGGTATTAATACATGGCGATGCTGCATTCGCAGGCCAAGGAATAGTTGCAGAATGTTTTGCAATGTCAGGATTACCAGGACATAATATAGGAGGAACAATTCATATTATTGTTAATAATCAGATTGGTTTTACAACATCTCCAAGGTTTGCAAGATCCTCACCTTACCCAAGTGAAGTAGCAAAAATTGCTCAAGCACCTATTTTACACGTTAATGGAGATGATCCCGAAGCAGTTGTTCATTGTGCAAAGATTGCAACTGAATTTAGACAACAATTTAACAGAGATATTGTAATCGACATGTTTTGTTATAGACGATTTGGACACAATGAGGGTGATGAGCCATCTTTCACACAACCTTTAATGTACAAAAAAATAAAATCTCATTCAACGACTTTAAAAATTTATTCTGAAAAGTTGGTAAGTGAAAAACTTGTGTCACAAGAGAAAGTAAATGAAGAAGTAAGTAATTTTAAATCCCACCTCGAAAAAGAATTTATTGAGTCAAAAAATTACAAACCAGAATTAAAATGGTTCGATGGTGTTTGGTCAAGATTTGTTCCAACACCAGGCAAGGACAGAAGAGGCGCTAGCGGTGTTAACAAAGAAAAAATTAATTTAATTGGAAAAAAAATTACAACTATTCCAAATAATTTCAATTTACACAAAACACTAAAAAAAATATTTGAAAATAAGCAAAAAATGTTTACAGAAAACCTCGCTATTGATTGGTCAACCGCTGAGACATTAGCGTTCGGGACTCTATTAGAAGAGGGTTTTTCTGTTAGGTTATCAGGTCAAGATTCTGGAAGGGGCACTTTTAGCCAAAGGCATTCCGTTTTGAGAAATCAAGATAGTCATGAGCGGTATATTCCTTTGAATAATATTTCGAAATACCAAAAAAAATTTGAAGTTATAGATACACTTTTATCTGAATTAGCAGTGTTAGGTTTTGAGTTTGGGTATTCTTTATCGGAACCAGAAACATTAGTTTTATGGGAAGCACAATTTGGTGACTTCGCTAACGGAGCGCAAATAATTATTGACCAATTTATAACTTCAGGCGAGTCTAAATGGGGAAGAGCTAGCGGCTTAGTAATGTTGTTGCCTCATGGATATGAAGGTCAAGGCCCAGAGCACTCATCTGCAAGATTAGAAAGATTTCTACAACTATGTGCGCAGGATAATATCCAGGTAGTAAATTGCACAACACCAGCAAATTATTTTCATGCATTGAGAAGACAAATGCATAGAGAATTTAGAAAACCATTAATAATTATGACACCAAAATCTTTGTTAAGACACAAACAATGCGTTTCAAGTGTAGATGATTTTACAAAAGACACTTCTTTTCATAGAGTTTTACCTGACCGCGCTTATACAAGTGAATATGGTTTAATTAAACTTAAAGAAGACAATCGAATTAAAAAAGTAATTATTTGTTCAGGTAAAATTTACTTTGATTTAACTGACGCTAGAGAAAAAACTAAAAATAATGAAGTTGTTTTTATTAGATTAGAACAAATCTATCCTTTTCCTGTAAAAAGACTAGGAGGAGAATTAAAACGATATGCTAAAAATGCAGAATTTTTTTGGTGTCAAGAAGAGCCACAAAATATGGGTGCATGGAACACAGTTAAACATTATATTGATAGAACCTTAGAGATTATCAATTATGGTAAAAAAGATGTTGAATATATTGGAAGAAGACCATCAGCATCTACAGCGACAGGAAACCTCAATAAACACCTTGCACAACAAAAAGAAATATTAGAAAAGGTGGTTGGAAAATTTAATTAATGTCTGATCATATATTAGTCCCTGTTCTTGGAGAATCTGTAACGGAAGCTACGGTAGCAAAGTGGTTAAAAAATGTGGGCGACAAAGTCAGTATCGATGAAGCTATTGTCGAATTGGAAACAGATAAAGTTAATGTTGAAGTTCCTGCCCCTTCGAGTGGGATTTTAGAAAAAATTTCTGTCAAAGAGGGACAAACTGTAAATGTTGGTGCTTTATTAGGAACAATGAATGTTTTAAACAATTCTACAACAAGTATACCGGTAGAAGAAAAAAAATATTCACCCCCTTCTAAAAATCCAAATATAGTCAAAGAACTTAAAACAGCAGAAAAAGAAGAAACTATAAAAAAAGAGGAACCTTTAATTTTAACAGAAATTGAAGAAAGAGAAGAATCATCAAAAATTTCAAGTGAGAATTTAATTTCTCCAGCAGCAAGAAAAATGGCAACTGAATCTAAAATCAATTTAAATGATATTAAAGGTTCAGGTAAAAATGGGATTATACTAAAAGAAGATCTCCTAAGTCTAATGGGTTCGAAGCCAGGGCCATCAGAGCAAAAAAAAACACGCGGACCAGAAGAAAGAATTAAAATGACTAGGCTTAGAATGACTATAGCCAAAAGACTCAAAGAAGCACAAAATAATGCGGCCATGTTAACCACTTTTAACGAGGTAGACATGCATTCGATTATTTCAATGAGAAATGAGTACAAAGAAGAGTTCCAAAAAAAATATTCAGTAAAATTAGGTTTCATGTCTTTTTTTGTAAAAGCATGTGTAGTTGGACTAAAAAATTATCCAATTATAAACGCAGAAATACAAGGAGATGAGATAGTTTATAAAAACTATTACAACATAAGTATAGCCGTAGGAACTGATAGAGGCCTAGTTGTACCTGTACTTAAAAGTACAGACGAGATGTCTTTTGCTGACATAGAAAAAAATATTACTTTATTGGGAGAAAAAGCTAGAGATGGAAAAATTGTTATTGACGATCTTCAGGGAGGGACTTTTACTATTACAAACGGTGGCATTTATGGCTCAATGCTCTCAACACCTATTTTAAACCCACCTCAATCTGCTGTCTTAGGTATGCATAACATTGTTGAAAGACCTGTAGTGGTAAACAAAAGTGTCACTATACGACCTATCATGTATCTAGCGCTTTCTTATGATCATAGAATAGTAGATGGAAAAGAAGCAGTTTCCTTTTTAAAAATTGTTAAAGAATGTCTTGAAGATCCAAGAAGGTTGTTTCTAAATTTATAGTTATGGAAAATAATTTTGATATAATTATTATTGGTGGTGGACCAGGAGGGTATGTTTGCGCTATTCGTGCTGCTCAATTAGGTTTAAAAACTGCATGCGTTGAATCAAGAGGAACGTTAGGTGGAACCTGTCTCAACGTTGGATGCATACCATCAAAAAGCCTTTTAAATTTATCTGAATCTTTTCATAAAGCGCAAAAAAACTTTAACTCACAAGGAATAGAGTTTACAGGCTTGAAACTTAACCTAGATAAAATGATGATGAACAAGAATAAATCAGTGCAAGTTTTAACCAAAGGAATTGAATTTTTATTTAAGAAAAATAACGTGACCTACATTAAAGGCAAAGGGGTTTTATTTTCAAAAAATGATGTTGTAGTTTACGAAGGAGAAAAAAAAATATCATACAAAGCTAAGAACATTGTAATTGCTACTGGATCAGCACCTACATCACTTCCTGGTATAGAAATAGACGAAGAAAAAATTATATCTTCAACAGGAGCTCTTGCCCTAAAAGAAGTACCTAAAAAATTTATTGTTATAGGAGGTGGCTATATAGGATTAGAGATGGGTTCTGTGTGGTCACGTTTAGGCTCAGAGGTAACGGTTTTAGAATATCTAGATCATATAACCCCGGGTATGGACAAAGAAATATCTTCAGAGTTTTTAAAAATTTTAACTAAACAAGGGATTAAATTTAAGCTAAACTCGAAAGTAACTTCAGTAAGTAATAAAGATAATCAAGTTGAAATTAATTTTACAAATAATCAAACTTCCAAAAAAGAAAATATTTTGGCAGATAAAGTTTTAGTTTCAGTAGGAAGAAAACCTTACACAGAGGGTTTAAATTTAACAAAAATAGGAATTAAAAAAGATGCTCAAGGTAAGATAGAAGTTAATAATAAATTACAAACATCAGTAAACAATATCTATGCTATTGGAGACGTTATCAAAGGTCCCATGCTTGCTCATAAAGCTGAAGAAGAGGGAATTGCCGTAGCAGAAATTATAGCAGGTCAAGCAGGTCATGTTAATTATGATGTTATACCTGGTGTAGTTTATACCTCACCAGAAGTTGCGGCGGTCGGTAAAACCGAAGAACAACTTCAGCAGGCAAACATAACTTATAAAGTTGGAAAATTTCCATTTATCGCGAACTCAAGAGCTAAAGTAAATAACGAAACTGACGGGTTTGTAAAAATATTAGCAGACAGTAAAACTGATAGAGTTTTAGGGGTTCATATGATTGGACCACACACAGGAGATATGATTGCTGAAATGGCATTGGCTATGGAATTTGGTGCCAGCGCTGAAGATATTGCCAGAACATGCCATGCTCACCCAACTCATACCGAGGCAGTAAAAGAAGCAGCTTTAGCAATTGATAAAAGAGCAATTCATTTTTAATTGATATAATATCAATCAGATACTTAAAATGAAAGTTCCTGTCTTAGTTCCAAAAATTTTTAATTTTCCATTTACTTATGACTCAGGATCTTTAAAAAAATTAATCCCAGGTGATTTGGTCGTCGTACCTTTTGGCAAGAATCAAGAAATAGGTGTAGTTTGGGATAAAATTCAACCTACGTTAAAAGAGTTTAAAATAAAAAAAATTGAAAAAAAAATAGTTGATTTTAAAATTAACAGTGATTTAATTAATTTTATTAATTGGTTTTCTGCATATAATTTAGTTTCTAAGGGTATGGTTCTCAAAATGTGCCTTGGAGACAAAAAAAATGCAGTTAAAATTGAGGAGTATAAAAAAGAAAAATTAAATAATAATAAATTCAAATTTATTTTAAACAAAGATCAAAAAAAAAGTCTTGAAGCACTTAAAAGATTTGGCAATTCATTTAATGTATCATTATTACAAGGAGTTACAGGATCGGGAAAAACTATAGTTTATTTTGAGAGAATAAAAAAAATTTTAGAATCTGGAAAACAAGCTCTAATACTGTTGCCGGAAATATTTTTAACTAATCAGTTCAAAGAAAGATTTGAAGAATTTTTTGGGTTTCTACCAGCAATTTGGCATTCAAAAATAGGAATTAAAAGCAAAAGAAGAATTTGGCAAGGGGTCATTAATAATAATTTAAATTTAGTAATTGGTGCGCGCTCTTCATTGTTGCTGCCGTTTAAAAATCTAGGACTTATAGTGTTGGATGAAGAGCATGATTCATCATATAAACAAGACGTAGGTATTATCTATCATGCACGTGATATGGCTATAGCTAGAGCATCATTTGAAAATATCCCTATTCATTTAGTTTCTGCCGTCCCCTCACTAGAAACTTATAACAACATCAAAAATCAAAAATATAATCATACAAGACTAACTAAACGTTATAGTGACTATCCTTTACCTGAGGCTAAAGTAATTAATCTAGAGAAAGTTTCACTTAAAAATGATCAGTTCATTGCAAATGAAACATTAGAGTTAATTGAAGATTATCTAAAGAAGAAAGAACAAGTATTATTTTTTCTAAACAAAAGAGGATACGCACCTTTTTTAATTTGCAAAATATGTGGCTTTAAGCATTTGTGTCCAAATTGTTCAATTTATTTAACCTATCATAAATTAATTAATAAACTTGTTTGTCACCACTGTGGAATAAAAATAAAAAAAGATAGGACTTGCACCGTAGAAAACAAAAATTGTGATTTTCGTATGTATGGCCCAGGTGTAGAAAAAATATATGATGAATTAAAAATAATTTTTCCAAAAAAGAATATAAAAATATTTTCAAGTGATTTTTTAGCAAAAAAAAATGAGACAAATACAATGTTAAAAAAAATAGAAAAAAATCAAATAGACATAATTGTTGGAACACAATTAATTTCCAAAGGATTTAATTTTCCAAAATTAAATTGTATTGTTGTAGTGGACGCTGACTTCTCAGGAATGGGCTATGACTTAAGGACTACTGAAAAAAATATACAGTTATATAACCAGTTAAGTGGAAGGGCTGGTAGATTTTCGACCAAATCTTTAATTGTTTATCAAACAGCAACACCTTTAAATGAAACGTTAAAGGATATACTGGAGAATAATCCAGAAAAATTTTTAAATAATGAATTAATTATTAGAAAAAATAAAAATTTACCACCTTTCTCAAGACTCATTTCTTTGATCGTTTCAGCTAATTCTAGTCAAGACAGCTTTAGAGCAGCTCAGGAAATTAAAAAAAAATTAAGTGTTTTAAATCATCTTGAAGTTCTAGGACCTGTAGACTCCCCAATATTTAAAATTAACAAAAAATATAGAACAAGACTTTTACTTAGATCAAAAAACACCAACTTAATTCAAAAAAGCGTAGGTAAAATTCTTGAAAATTTGAATATATCTAAAAAAATTAAACTTACGGTTGATGTTGATCCTATTAACTTTGCCTAATGTAATCTTACCAGCTTGATCGATGCTTAGCCTTATGGTAGGTAAACACTTTCTTAATCAATTTTTTAACATGAAAGTATTAAAAAGTGAGCTCTAAAAAATCATTTTCTTCCGAAACAGCTAATAGGTATGCTTTAGCACTATACGAACTGGCTGGAGAAAACTCAGAAATTCAAGCTGTAGAAAAAAATGTAGATGAACTTTTACGTGTTTATAATACTAGTGAAGACTTTAAAAATTTTTTAAAAAATCCAACCCAATCTCAGTCTAATCAATTAGAAGTATTAAATAAAATATCAACTGTAATGAATTTATCAAAAATTGTTAAAAATTTTTTATCTGTATTAGTTACCAAAAGAAGAATTTCTTTTTTTAATGCCATTTTTAAAAATTTTTTACTATTAGCATCAAAAAAAAGAGGAGAATTAAAAGCATCCTTAATTACTTCTAAAAATTTGACAGACGATGAGCTTAAAAACTTAAATTCAGAAATCTCACAAGTACTCGGGAGTGTAATCACATTTGACTACAAAGTTGATGAAACCTTGATCGGTGGGTTAAAAATGCAATTAGGAAGTTTAATGATTGACACTTCTATTAAGAGTAAATTAAAAAAATATGAACAGATAATGTTAGAAGCATAATATGCAAATTAATCCTTCAGAAATTACTAAAATACTAAAAGAGCAAATAAAGAATTTTGGTGAAAAAGCCGAAGTTTCAGAAGTTGGAAAAGTTTTATCTGTTGGCGACGGTATAGCTAGAGTTTTTGGACTTGATAATGTGCAAGCTGGTGAGATGGTGGAGTTTGAAGATGGTTCTAAAGGAATGGCACTTAATTTAGAAGCTGATAATGTTGGGATAGTTGTTTTTGGTGACGATAGAAGAATAAAAGAAGGAAGCATAGTAAAAAGAACAGGCTCAATTGTAGATGCTCCAGTCGGTAAAGAACTTTTAGGAAGAGTTTTAGATGGATTAGGAAACCCTATCGATGGAAAAGGTAATTTAAGTGAAAAAATAGAGAGAAAGAGAGTAGAGGTTAAAGCTCCAGGAATTATCCCAAGACAATCTGTAAGTGAACCAATGCAAACCGGTTTAAAAGCAATTGACACATTAATTCCGGTTGGCAGAGGACAAAGAGAATTAATTATAGGTGATCGTCAAACTGGAAAAACAGCTGTTGCTATAGACGCAATTATTAATCAAAAAGCGATTAATGAATCTGATGATGAAAAGAAAAAACTTTATTGTGTCTACGTTGCTATAGGACAAAAGCGTTCAACCGTAGCTCAAATAGTAAAAACTTTAGAAGATGCCGGAGCTATGAATTATACAACGGTTGTTGCGGCAACAGCTTCTGACGCAGCCCCACTTCAGTTTTTAGCTCCTTACACTGGGTGTACAATTGGAGAATACTTTAGAGATAACGGTATGCATGCACTAATTATTTATGATGATTTATCAAAGCAAGCTGTTGCTTATAGACAAATGTCTTTATTACTAAGAAGACCCCCAGGACGAGAAGCTTATCCTGGTGACGTATTTTATCTACATAGTAGACTTTTAGAAAGAGCCGCAAAATTAAGTGACGCTGAAGGAGGCGGATCTTTAACAGCTTTACCTATAATTGAAACCCAAGCAGGAGATGTTTCTGCCTACATACCTACAAACGTAATTTCTATAACTGATGGACAAATATTTTTAGAAACACAATTATTTAACCAAGGTATCAGACCAGCTGTTAATGTCGGGCTTTCAGTGTCTAGAGTTGGTTCTGCAGCACAAACAAAAGCAATGAAAAAAGTTGCTGGATCAATTAAATTAGAGCTTGCCCAATACAGAGAGATGGCTGCTTTTGCTCAGTTTGGTTCAGACTTAGACGCGGCTACACAGAAACTTCTAAATCGAGGTTCCAAATTAACTGAACTTTTAAAACAAAATCAATACTCACCATTAACAGTCGCTGAGCAAGTTATTACAGTTTTTACAGGAGTAAGAGGATATCTAGACGATGTAGAACTTGATCAAATTAAAAATTTTGAAAAAGATATTTTAGAAAAAATTAAAAATGAGAAAAATGAGATTATCACTACAATTCAAAATACTGGAAAATTAGAAAAAGAAACAGAAGATTCATTAATACAAACAATCCAGGAATATAAAAAAAGTAAAAAATAATGGCAAGTTTAGACGACTTAAGAAAAAGAATTGTTAGCGTAAAATCTACACAAAAAATTACGAAAGCTATGAAAATGGTTGCTGCGGCAAAATTAAGAAAAGCACAAGAGAGTGCCGAAAGAGGAAGACCTTATTGTGAAAAAATGCAAAATATTATTTTGAATTTAACTGAATCAATTAGTGACCCACTAAATGCACCAAAACTATTAGTAGGAAACGGTAAAGAACAAACTCATTTATGTGTTGTAATGACATCAGACAGAGGATTGTGTGGGGGATTCAACTCTAATATTTGCAGATTAGCTAAAAATTATTTTTTAAAAATTTTAAAAGAAGGAAAAACTTTAAAAATAATTACTATAGGTTCAAAGGGACATGATCAATTGAAAAGAGAATACAAAAAATATATAATTAACAAACTTAGCTTTAAGGATAAAAAGAAAATTTCATTCAGTGAAGCAGATGAGGTTGGAAAAATAATTCTAGATCTATTTGAAAAAAATGATTTTGATAAATGTATTTTATTCTATAATAATTTTAAAAATGTTATTACTCAAATACCCCAAGCACAACAGATTATACCTACTGAAAAAAAAGAAAGCTTGCAGAAAAATGATGAAATTTTTTATGAATTTGAACCAGATGAAGATGAAATACTAGAAGATTTACTTCCAAAAAATATTTCGACACAGATTTTTAAAGCTTTCCTAGAAAATTCAGCTAGCGAACAGGGTTCTAGAATGACAGCTATGGATAATGCAACTAGAAATGCGGGTGATTTAGTGAAGAATTTAACAATAGTGTATAATAGAAGTAGACAGGCAGCGATTACCAAAGAGTTAATTGAAATAATATCAGGAGCAGAGAGCTTATAGCCATGAATAAATCTGGAAAAATTACGCAAATCATTGGAGCTGTAATAGATGTAAGCTTTGATGGAGATTTACCAGAAATTTACACGGCCCTTCAAGTTGATAATCAAGGAAATAAATTAATATTGGAGGTTGCTCAGCATTTAGGCGAAGGTAGCGTAAGAACTATAGCGATGGACTCTACCGAGGGATTAAAAAGAGGAGATGTTGTTATAAATACCGGATCTCCAATAAGTATTCCAGTTGGACCAGAAACATTAGGTAGAATAATGAATGTTATTGGCGAACCTATTGATGAAAAAGGCGAAATTAAAACAAAAGAAAAGTGGCCCATACACAGACAGGCACCAAAATTTACCGATCAATCAACAGAAACAGAAATGTTAGTTACTGGAATTAAAGTAATAGATTTATTAGCTCCATACGCCAAGGGTGGAAAAGTAGGCCTATTTGGTGGTGCTGGAGTTGGAAAAACGGTTACTATTATGGAGCTGATAAACAACATTGCAAAAGCTCACGGTGGATTTTCAGTTTTTGCAGGTGTCGGAGAAAGAACAAGAGAAGGAAATGACCTCTATCATGAGATGATAGAATCTGGAGTAATAAAACCAGATGGTGTTGGTTCTAAGGCAGCTTTAGTATACGGGCAAATGAATGAACCACCAGGAGCTCGAGCAAGAGTAGCCTTAACAGGATTAACTGTTGCTGAGTATTTTAGAGATCAAGAAGGACAAGATGTATTGTTCTTCATTGATAATATTTTCAGATTCACCCAAGCGGGCTCAGAAGTTTCTGCTTTGTTAGGAAGAATACCATCGGCTGTAGGATACCAGCCAACATTAGCTACAGACATGGGTAATTTACAAGAAAGAATTACATCAACTGGAAAAGGTTCAATAACTTCAGTGCAAGCTATTTACGTTCCAGCAGATGATTTAACTGACCCAGCACCCGCAACATCATTTGCACACTTAGATGCTACAACTGTACTCTCAAGACAAATTGCTGAGTTAGGCATATACCCTGCGGTGGATCCTTTAGATTCAACATCAAGAATATTAGACCCAAGAATTGTAGGTGAAGAGCATTACAGGGTTGCTAGAGAAGTGCAGGAGATTCTGCAAGCTTATAAATCATTACAAGATATTATAGCAATTTTAGGTATGGACGAACTTTCCGAAGAAGACAAGCTTACTGTTGCAAGAGCAAGAAGAATTATGAGATTTTTGTCCCAACCATTTTTTGTTGCAGAGGTATTTACAGGTTCTCCAGGAAAATTAGTTGATTTAGATTCGACAATCAAAGGGTTTGCAGCTATCTGCAAAGGAGATTACGATCATTTGCCAGAATCAGCATTCTATATGGTTGGAGGAATTGAAGAAGCAGTTGAAAAAGCTGAAAAAATGGCACAAGATGCTAAGTAAAAATGTCTGAAAATTTTAATTTAGAAGTAATTAGTCCTACTGGAATAATATTTAGCTCTGAAGTTAAACAAGTAGTTATACCTGCGTATGAGGGTTTAATGACTATTTTAAAAGACCACATCTCACTAATAACTTTTTTAAGACCAGGTTTTATCGAAGTTCAGATCAACAATAAAATCGAAAAATTTTACGTTGAAGACGGTACTGTAGAATTTTTTAATAATAAACTTTTAATTTTATCTTCTTCAGCAATCCAAGTTGAAAAACTTGCCAAGGAAAATGTTAAAAAAATGATTGAAGAAACCACAGTTCTTTTACAAAATTCTGAGATTAAAGATAAAGAAAAATATATATTAAGTTATAAAATTGTTTCTCTTCAAGAAATTAGTTAATAATTCTTTTTAACTCTTCTAATACATCCTTGTAAACATGCTTTTTAAAATTTACAATTAGATCGGGTAACAAATTCATATCTATCCATTTCCATTCTATAAATTCTGGGTTTAAGGTATTTATGTTTATTTCACTCTCTTCACCTGTAAACCTGACGACAAACCATTTTTGCTTTTGTCCTCTATATTTCCCTTTCCAAATTTTTCCGATTAGATTTTCTGGCAATTCATATTCAAGCCATTGATCAAATTCTTTTAAAACTTCAATATTTATTATATTAGTTTCTTCTTCTAATTCTCTCTTCATTGCAAATAACAGAGGTTCATCTGAGTTTACGCCTCCTTGAGGCATTTGCCACTTATCAAAAGGATTATCTTTTCTTTTACCAACAAAAACTTTATTTTTTGAATTAAGAACAGCTATTCCCACTCCAGTCCTTAGCGGAAGGTCTTTATGCTTCATGTTTATAATTTTAGTAAGTTAACAGCATATTCTAATTGATTATCTGTTTTGCTATTAATCTTAAAATTGATTCCTGTTTCTTCTACAAAAATATCAGGTAGAACACCTATTTCTGAAATTGATTTTCCAGATGGTAGATAATATTTTGATATTGTCAGTCTAATTCCACCACCATTTTTTAAAGGTATAATAGATTGAACTGACCCTTTTCCATAAGTACGTTCTCCTAAGATAATTGCTCTTTTGTGGTCTTTTAACGCACCAGAAACAATTTCTGAAGCAGAGGCAGAACCGTTATTGATAATCACTATTAAAGGTTTTCCGTCAATACTATCTCCTGTTCTTGAAAAAAATCTTCTAGTTTCAGTTATTCTTCTTCCTTTAGTCGAAACTATTTCCCCGTCATCTAAAAAAATGTCTGTTATTTTAATTGCTTGATTAAGTAAGCCACCTGGATTATTTCTTAAATCAAGAATATATCCATTTAACTTATTATTTTTTTCAAATTTATTTATATTTTCAGATAATTGTTCGTAACTATTTTCATTAAACGATGTTAATCTTAGATAACCAATATCTTTTCTTTCACCAACAATTTTAGAACGAACTGATTTTATTTCGATAACGGCCCTTTTAATTTTAAATTCTAAAGCTTTTTTTTTATTTTTTCTTCTAACAGTTAAGTTTATTTCTGATCCCACAGGTCCACGCATAAGTTCAACGGCCTCAGTCAATGATTTACCTTGAACTTGTTCTTCATTAATTTTAACGATATAATCACCAGATTTAATTCCTGCTTCTGAAGCTGGTGTATCAGCAATTGGAGCAATCACTTTGATAACCCCTGCCTCCATTCCAATTTCAATACCAAGACCACCAAATTCACCTTTTGTGTCAGTCTGCATACCTTTAAATGACTTTGGACTCATGTAAGCAGAATAGGGATCTAAAGACTGCAAGACACCATTGATAGCTGCGTCCATAACTTCTGCTTGATCAACTTCGTCTACGTACTCTTTTTTTATAGTACCTAAAACTTCACTGAATAAATCAATTTTTTCATATAGTTCATTTGAATTTTTGGAGAAAAGGTGGTTACTACCAAATAAGACGTTAAGAGATAGCACCATAACTATTATATTTATTTTTCTCATATTAATGCCTTTTCTTTGGGGGTTGGTTCAGACCACATTTTTTCAAGATCGTAAAACTCTCTTTTTTCAGGATGGAAGATATGTATTATTATATCCATAGCGTCAACAAGCTTCCAATCATTGCTATCTCTTCCCTCCATTCTACAATTGTAAACTCCTATCTTTTTAAGTTCTGAAATTAAATTTTCACACAGAGATTGCAAGTGCCTAGAAGAAGTTCCCGAAGCTATAATCATATAGTCCGCTATATAAGATTTCTTCTTAAGATCAATCGATACAATATTTTTAGCTTTATTATTATCTAAAATTGTTTCAATTTGATTTTTAATTTCTGATATATTCATTAAGTTTTACGATATTTTTTTTTAATTTGAGTAGAAGAAATATTTATAGGCCTGTTTTTAATGAAAGTTATATTTTTTACTGTTTTCACTATAACAGATTTTTTAGCTTTTTTATCGAAGTCCTTTCGAGAAAATACAACAATTTTAGTTAATATAGGTAAAAGTTTCCA
>MDTF01014609.1_pt1 | contig 20376 bp, 16 predicted proteins | sample 811191 | NCBI WGS metagenome assembly MDTF01 (sample SAMN05326649, study PRJNA326480) | marine metagenome | isolation source: seawater | place: Southern Ocean | collected 2011
ACTGTTGAAACAACAGACCCAAGGTGGGATAAATTAAAGAATTTAATAACAGAAAAAAAGACATAAAATGGCACATCCTAAAAGAAAAATATCCAAAACAAGAAGAGATAAAAGGAGAACACATTATAAAGCATCTTATCAACAGATAGCTACAGATCCAACAACTGGAGAATCTCATTTATATCACAGAGCTCACTGGCATGAAGGAAAACTTTATTACAGAGGACAAATTGTTTTAGAATCTGCATCTGCTGCCGCAGAAGCTTAGAAACAACCTTCTAAAAACACACAAAAACCCTCAATTTTGAGGGTTTTTTTACGTTTTCTAAGTAGAAACTATCTCTTTTGATGATTTTTACGTAAAAAAGTGAAATTTTTTTCACTACTTTTGATTTTCCAAATTACTTGGTAACAAACAATTATTATGACAAAAATCACTGCAGCAATTACAGCAGTAGGGAAGTATGTTCCTGAATATGTTTTAACTAATAAGGAGTTAGAATCTTATGTAGATACTAATGATGAGTGGATTACTTCTAGAACAGGAATTAAAGAAAGAAGAATTCTAAAAGGCGAAGGATTAGGTACTTCATACATGGCAATAAAATCTGCAGAAGATTTAATTCGAAAAGCAAAAATAAACCCTGAAGAAATAGACTTGGTAATTGTAGGAACTGCAACTCCAGATTTACCAGTAGCATCAACAGCTGCATATGTAGCTTCAGAAATTGGTGCAACAAATGCCTTTTCATATGATTTACAAGCCGCATGTTCTAGTTTTTTATTTGGGATGTCTAGTGCAGCTAGCTATATAGAATCTGGGAGGTATAAAAAAGTACTATTAATTGGTGCTGATAAAATGTCTTCAATTTTAGATTATACGGATAGAGCAACTTGTATTATTTTTGGAGATGGAGCAGGTGCTGTTTTATTTGAGCCAAATAAAGAAAATTTAGGTTTACAAGATGAGTACTTAAGAAGTGATGGAATAGGAAGAGATTTCTTAAGAATTGAAGCAGGTGGATCTATAATGCCACCCACTGAAGAAACTGTAAAAGAAAAAAAGCATTTCGTTTATCAAGAAGGGAAAACTGTTTTTAAATACGCAGTTTCTAATATGGCCGACGTATCAGAAAAGATGTTGACAAGAAATAGTCTTACAGAAGAAGATATTCAATGGTTAGTACCACATCAAGCAAATAAAAGAATCATTGAAGCAACAGCTAAAAGAGTTGGTGTTGGTTCAGAAAAAGTAATGATGAATATCCAGAGATATGGAAACACAACATCAGCTACCTTACCTCTTTTATTAGCAGACTACGAAAATCAATTAAAAAAAGGAGATAATTTAATTTTTGCCGCATTTGGTGGTGGTTTCACTTGGGGAGCTATTTATCTTAAATGGGCGTATAATTCTTAAAAACTAATCAACTAATCAACTAAATAGTAAGAAGCATGGATATTAAAGAAATTCAAAATCTTATAAAGTTTGTAGCAAAATCTGGCGCTAGCGAGGTAAAGTTAGAAATGGAAGATATAAAGATTACAATTAAAACTGGTTCTGAAAGAACAGAAACTACAATTGTTCAAGCAGCTCCTGTAGCAGGTTTACCTCAAGTTGTAGCTCCAGTTAACGCACCGTCAGTAGCAGAAGCTACTGCACCCGCAATAGCAGATAATGATGATTCTAATTATATTACAGTAAAATCTCCAATTATTGGAACTTTTTACAGAAAATCAGCTCCAGAAAAACCGAATTTTGTTGAAGTTGGTTCTGATATAAATATCGGTGACACAGTCTGTGTTATTGAGGCAATGAAATTATTTAACGAAATTGAATCTGAAGTTTCTGGTAAAATTGTTAAAGTTTTAGTAGATGACTCTTCTCCGGTAGAATATGACCAACCATTATTTTTAGTAGATCCATCTTAATTTAGATGCTTAGATTTCTAGATTTTTTAAATCCTTAATTTTTTAAAAAATTCAATAATCCAATTTTCTAACGAACTAACTTAACAAAGATGTTTAAAAAAATATTAATTGCCAATAGAGGTGAAATTGCATTACGTGTAATTAGAACCTGTAAAGAAATGGGCATAAAAACAGTTGCTGTTTATTCTAAAGCAGATGAAGAAAGCTTACATGTTAGATTTGCTGATGAGGCTGTTTGTATAGGTCCAGCTCCTAGTAGTGAGTCTTACTTAAAAATGTCTAACATTATAGCGGCTGCAGAAATAACAAATGCAGATGCTATTCATCCAGGATACGGATTCTTATCTGAAAATGCTAAATTTTCTAATTTATGTGAAGAGCATAACATAAAATTTATTGGAGCTTCAGGTAGAATGATAGATCAAATGGGAGACAAAGCCAACGCAAAGTCTACGATGATTGAAGCAGGCGTGCCCTGTGTGCCTGGATCTGAAGGTATAATTGCTGACTTTGAAGAATGTGAGAAGTTAGCTGTAGAAACAGGTTATCCTGTGATGCTAAAAGCTTCTGCTGGAGGTGGAGGTAAAGGAATGCGTGCCGTTTGGAAATCTGAAGACTTAAAAGAAGCTTGGGACTCTGCAAGACAAGAAAGTAAAGCTGCCTTCGGAAATGACGATATGTATATGGAAAAGCTGATTGAGGAGCCAAGACATATTGAGATTCAGATAGTTGGAGATTCTTACGGTAAAGCTTGTCATTTGTCAGAAAGAGATTGTTCTGTACAAAGACGTCACCAAAAATTAACAGAAGAAACACCTTCTCCTTTCATGACTGATGAATTGAGAGAGAGTATGGGTACTGCAGCTGTAAAAGCGGCAGAATACATTAAATATGAAGGTGCAGGAACAGTAGAGTTTTTGGTTGATAAACATAGAAATTTTTACTTTATGGAGATGAATACTCGTATACAAGTAGAGCATCCAATTACTGAAGAAGTTGTGAATTACGACTTAGTTCGTGAGCAAATTTTAGTAGCAGCAGGAGTTCCAATTTCAGGAAAAAATTATTACCCACAATTGCATTCTATAGAATGTAGAATTAATGCTGAAGACCCTTATAATAACTTTAGACCTAATCCAGGAAAAGTTACTACTTTTCATGCTCCTGGTGGTCATGGAGTAAGAATGGATACTCATGTGTATGCAGGTTATATGATTCCGTCAAATTACGATTCTATGATTGCAAAATTAATTGTGACTGCTCAAACAAGAGAAGAAGCAATTAATAAAATGAAACGTGCTTTAGATGAATTTGTAATTGAAGGAATTAAAACAACAATCCCTTTTCACAGGCAATTAATGGATCACCCAGATTATGTTGCAGGTAATTATACAACTAAATTTATGGAAGATTTTGTAATGAAACCTTAAATTAAAATATAGTTTCAATAATATATTAAAATAGAGAATACACTTACGTATTCTCTATTTTTTTTATCTTTAGCCTAAAATGTTTCAGAATGAAAATTGACGGGATTGATAAAATTATTATAAAAAGATTAGTAAAAGACGCTAGAACCCCTGTATTAAGCATTGCTAGAGAAGTAGGTATTTCTGGAGCGGCCATTCATCAGCGTTTAAGAAAATTAGAAAAATCTCAATTAATTGACGGCTATAAAATGGTGATAAATCCTAAATCTTTAGGATATACAACAACAGCTTTTGTTGGTGTTTTTTTAGATTCTTCTAGTTTATACTCTTCAGCAATAAAAAGATTAAAAGACATCCCAGAGGTTATAGAAAGCCATTATACAACAGGTAATTATGCAATTTTCATAAAGATTCTATGTAAAAATAATGAAGACTTAATGCATCTTTTAAATAAGGATATTCAAAGTATTAAAGGTGTTTCTAGAACTGAAACCTTTATTTCATTAGATCAACAAATTGATAGACAGATATATATATGATATGAAACAATTATTTAGGAGTGGCAGCAAACAATTTAATCAATAAATTAGACCTCTTTTAGTTTATTTTAACGTTACTTTTTAGTTATTCACCGTGCGTAAGAAGTCAATAAACGAATTATGAAAATATATTTTTAAAACAATTGTTTCTTTGTTCCATAACAATTATAAGTTGGGGGATTTGTAAATTGTATAAGGGCTGTTTCGCAGTCCTTATTTTTTTTATCTTCAATTGTAATATTGCTTTCAAATTGTAACTTTCTACATAATTAATAAAAATGTTTCTTCATAACTTTTAATTTTCTTTATGTTATTGAAAATTCTAGCCTGTTTTTAATTCCTAATATGAGTAATTCTTTATGAACCTTGTTATCCTAAATGATCAACAATTAGAGAAGCTACATTTAGGTCATCTTTTCCATGATTAAATCTAATGATAGTTTTAAGTACTTCTTGAAAATCTTGTTTCATGGAGTTTATTTTGTAAATAATTTAAAAAAAGACTTGATTAAATTATCAATTAAAAGGACTATTTTTAGTTCCTAAAAATAAAATAATGTTTAAAAAAGCAATTACTTTTTTATTGATATCGATCTTGTTAGTCAATTGTAAAAAGGATAAACCAATTGTATTATCTCCCTCTAATTATGCGGATATTATCAATCAAGAATTTACGGGTGATTTAGCTTTTAAGACGACTTCTTTTGTTGAGAAATACTGGAGAATTGTTGGTAATACCGGTTTTAACAAAAGCATTTATAAGATTGCTGAAGAACTAGAAAACGCAGGATATATTTTAGAAAAAAACGCAACAGAAAAAGCTATTTTAACTTATAGAATCGAAAAGCGTCCACTTAAAAATCCAACTTGGGAATCTGTCAGCGCAAGTGTAGAAATTGAAGGTGAAAAAGAAGAACCCCTTTTAGCACACCATTCTAACAGAAACATGATTGCTTTAAATTCCTATAGTACTTCAAAAGAAGGAGTTTCTGCGGAAGTTATATATATAAAAGACATCAAAAAAATTACAGATATAGATGTGAAAGGAAAAATAGTTTTTGCAGAAACAAGTCCCTATAAAATATATAAATCTGCAATTATTGAAGGGAAGGCTGCAGGAATTATGACGTATAACAACCCTTCTTATTTACAGCCCGAAAAAAACACAACTTCAATTCAGTTTCGTTCAATTCCTTTAGATACTATAAATAAATCTTGGGCAATTGCGATGTCTTTTGCTGCAAAAGAACGTTTAAAAAAATCTTTAGAGAAAGGAAGAACAACTCTAAATGTAAAAATTGAAACTAATATTTATCCTTCAGAAGAATTAACAATTATTGCAGATGTTAAAGGAAGTAATAGCCAAAAAGAACGTTTAATTTTTAGTGCGCACATCCAAGAACCAGGTGCAAATGATAACGCTACAGGTGTCGGAGTGGCATTAGAAATGGCTTCATTAACTGCAAAGTTTATCAAACAAAAACAATACCAACCAAAAAGAACCTTAACCTTTTTATGGGGTGATGAAATTCTATCGACTAGAAGGTATGTAAAAGAAGATTCAATTAGAGCAAAAGACATTAAATGGGGAATTTCTTTAGATATGGTTGGAGAAGATACTGAGAAAACAGGTGGAACTTTTTTAATTGAAAAAATGCCAGATCCAAGTGCAATTTGGACACGTGGAAATGATAAACATACAGAATGGGGTGGGTCTAAAATGAAATTAGAGCAAATGAAACCTCATTATTTAAATGATTTTTTAATTGATAAATTTAAAGAACAAGGCAAAAGAGCAAATTGGGTTGTAGGTACAAATCCGTTTGAAGGAGGAAGCGATCATGTTCCGTTTTTAAGAGAAAATATACCAAGTGTTTTGTTCTGGCATTTTACAGATCAGTTTTATCATACAGATAATGATAGAATTGATAAAGTTTCTAAAACGACTTTAAAAAATGTAGGTACAGCTGCTTTAATATCAGCATATACGTTGTTAAATGCTGATGAAAAAACTGCAAAATCTATTTTATTAGATTTAGAAAGAGCTGCTGTAAAACGTTTAAATGAAGAACTTAAACAAAGTGAAATCGCTATAAATAAAGGAGATGCGATAGCAACACAACTCCAAATTATTTCTGCTTGGAAAGATTGGTATCAAAAATCTTTTGCAACAACCTTAGGCATCGTTTCTGATGAAAAATTAATGAACAAGGAAATAGCAAAATCTCAAAAATTAATAGATTCAATTTCATCAATAATTACACAAAAACTCCAGGATGAGAAATAGAAAACAGCAACAATTACTGTTGTAAATTCAGCAGAAATAGTGTTTCTAATCATTAAATTTTATTCTTAGTATTTAGAACCATCATGTTTTCCAACTTCAAAACCATGTTTTCCTAAAAACGTGTTTCCACTATCAATAGCGTCTTCTTCTAGACTTGTCCCCATGGAATCATTCCATCTATTTAAATATCCAAAAAGAGAAATTACGCCTAACATTTCTACAATTTCACCTTCATTCCAATATGTATACAATTCCTTTTTAATTTTTGCATCTACAGCATTAGGAACCATTGAGGCTGCCAAAGAAAAATCTAAAGCTGCTCTTTCTGCATCAGAAAATGCAGCATTTGTCCGATACTCCCAAATATTATCTAATTGCTCTTGTTTTGCTCCATAACGTTCTGCAGCCCTAATCGCATGTGCTTGGCAATATCTGCAACCTGAAGCGTTACTAGAAACCCAAGCAATCATTCTTTTTAAGGCAGAAGTAACCCTACCACCATTTGCCATAACTGCTTTATTTAGATTGATAAACGCTTTAGAAATTTCAGGTCTACGTTGCATTGTTAAAACAGAATTTGGGCAAAATCCTAAAGTTTCATTAAAAAATTCTGCTAATTCTTTTGTTTCTAAATCATGTTCTGCTGTTAAAGGTGTTACTAATGCCATATTTTTATTTTATATTAGAATTCTAATTTTAGAATTTTACCCTAAAAATACCTTTTAAAAATGGAAATTAAACTACATTCTTTTAATCTTGAATTAAAACACACTTTTACGATTTCTAGAGAGTCTCATGACTTTCAAGAAACTTTAATTGTAGAATTAATTTCTGATGGAATTTCTGGTTTTGGTGAAGCAACATCAAATCCCTATTACAATTGTACTATTGATAAAATGAAACGTCTTATTTTAGAAAATGAGACTCTAATAGTGTCCTTAACTAATGAAAAACCTGAAGTTTTTTGGCAGGAATTACAGCCACTGTTTAAAGAAAACATGTTTGCCTTATGTGCTTTAGATATGGCTTTTAACGATTTGTATGCACGGAAAAAAAATAAAAAATTATATGAGGTTTGGGGTTTTCAAATTGATAAAAATCCAATGACTGATTATACGATTGGTATCGATTCTACAGAAAGAATGGTTCAAAAGATGAAAGAACTTCCTTGGCCGATTTATAAAATAAAATTAGGTACAGAGAACGATATTGAAATTGTAACAGAACTTAGAAAACACACAAATGCTATTTTTAGAATTGATGCAAATTGTGGATGGTCTGCAGATGAAGCCATCAAAAATTCATACAAACTAAAAGAATTAGGCGTCGAGTTTTTAGAGCAACCTTTAAAAGCAAATGATATTATAGGGGCTAAAAAACTCTTTAAAAATTCTGCGTTACCAATTATTGCTGATGAAAGTTGTATTGTAGAAAATGATGTTGAAAAATGTGTTGGTTTGTTTCATGGTATTAACGTAAAACTCACAAAATGCGGAGGTTTAACTCCTGGTAAAAGAATGTTAGAAAATGCAAAAAGGTTAGGCTTAAAAACAATGGTTGGATGTATGACAGAATCTACCGTTGGTATTTCTGCAATTGCACATTTATTACCATTATTAGATTATGTAGATATGGATGGGAGTCTTTTGTTAAAAGAAGATGTTGCTACTGGAATAATTATAAAAAAGGGGGTTATTTCTTATGCTGATACAAACGGAATTGGAGTAACATTACTTTAAGTATGCAACTAGAGAATCTACAAATACAATGGCTCTTTTAGAAAGCCTTTTAGACGCACAAAATTTATGAAGATCAGCTATACAAATTACAAGAAAATTGTAATTATATGTAATAAAAACGGAATCAAATAAATGAAATTAATATTTCTAAAAACGATCCTATTCTCTTTATAGATTATGAAAATATAGGCGTTTATGTATTGACTAAAAAAATTGTAGTTACAAGTTCTTATTATCCAAGACTAACAAAAAAAGAACATAATTGTGTTAAACGCCAATCATACTAAAGAACAACTACATCAATTAGTAGGAGCTTTAATTTCTTATTAAACTGAAATTTCCTCTTTTTTCTACAGAATACCCATTTATATCTGTTAAAATAGTTTTATACCAATAATCATTTGAAGGTGATTTTTGGTTTTCAGACTGGCCATTCCAACCTTCACTATTTTTGTCAATTGTATAAATTAATTTTCCAAACCTGTTATAAATATAAACTTCAGAAATGGTGTAAAAACCTTTTTTATAACCTTCTATTTTCCAAATATCATTATCACCATCTTCATTTGGTGTAAAAAACTTTGGATACTCTAAAATAGAAAATTGATATTCTTGAGTTTCACAACCAAATTTATCTTTGATGTATAATGTATGAATACCTGTAGAAATATTGCTGAAAAAACATTGCTCTTTGTAAGTGCCAAATTCATCATCTAAAGAAAATTCATAGTCCCCAATTCCTAAATTTAAATTAGGAACATAAATTGTATTATTACTAGAATTATCAACGATAGTTACATTATCTTTTGTAATATTTGCTTTCTCTGAGCTTCTAACTAACACAGCCTTTTCACTCGATTCACAACCAGCTTCAGAAACTGCACTTACGGTGTAATTTCCATTACTATTAATAGAAATTGAAGAATTATTCCCAGAAATAGATACCCCTTCTTTTTTCCAAACATAGCTATAATTAGCTTGTTGATTTACGGTTTCTAGTGTAACAGATCCTACATTATTACACAATACATAAATGTCTTGCATTAAATCAAAATCAGGAATTGTGTTTTCAACTTTTGCGATTACTTCAGTTCTAGTAGAAGATGAACATCCAGAAATATTGGCTTTAACGTAATAAGAAGTTGTTGCATTGAGAGTTGGGGTTTCAAAATCGTTTCCTGTAAAAATAGGAGTAGTGCTTGTTAGAGAATCATACCAATCTACATTTCCTGTGGATGGAGTTGCACTTAAAGCTGCAGATCCGTAACAAATTAAATCATCAGTCGTACTTGTAATCGTTGGTCTCTGGTTTACTGTAACCGTTATTGCAGTTCTATCTAGACTCGAGCATCCATTCACAGAAACTGTTGCATAATATGTCTTTGAAGCTGTTAATATTGGCGTAGTGAAACTATTTCCAGAAGTAAATAATTGAGTTCCTAAAACTTCAGCATCAAACCATAGAATATTTCCTTCACTAGGAATAGCACTTATGGTTGCTGTACCAATTTCACAAATTGTTGCTTCTATTGTTGATGTAATTTGAGGAATGTAAATACTTGTTGTTGCTACAATATTTAAAGGAGAATCACTAGGAACTCCATATTCAACAATATAACCTCTTGGAATATATAAGCCTGTTCCGCCTTCATTAGGTAAATCATTCCATGCTCCACGAACTCCAATAGAAGGATCTGTAATATGAGCATAATCTTCATTTCCTTGATTGTTAGGTTCATTGATATTCCAAAAAGCGAAATTAGGAGTTGTTCCATTTATTTCTCCGTTCCAAAAATTTGTACCAGCTTCTGGACCAGTTACCCATTTCCAAACACTTTCTGTTTCTTCATCAGAGCCGCCAATCCAACCAGGACCAGAGGCTTGTTTACCAGCAAAATCTGCTTCTTCTTGAGTTGTTAACGTAGCTAAATAACCTTGTCTTCCATAATAAGTTTTGTTTTCTGCAGCAACTTTTGCATTGGTCCAAGTAATACTTTGTTCAGCAACAAATTCATAAAAATGATCTGTAGATGGCAAGTAATTAGCATCTCCAATTGATAGAGAAAATGACTTTTCTTCTACTATATTTGTTGCAGATGTTCTAAAAATGACATCTTTTACTGCATTTTCTAAGTCAGAAAATAAAATTTCTGAGCCGTTACTAGAAGCAATTAAGGTTAATTTACCTTCATTTATATCCCACAATTCTGAAATATTAGGGTGAAAGCCAACTAATTCTAAACGATCAAAATTTATTTGATATCCAGAAGAAATTTGGATAAAAAACGACTCTATTGTAGCGTCATCAGTATCTGTAATAGAAAAATCGGTTACAATATTTATAGGGCTTCCAACACAAAAAGCTTGCCTCCCATCCGCCGTAATTTCTGGAGGGTTATTTGTCTGTGAATATGAAAATGAAGTTCCTATCAAAAAAATAAAAATAAATATTTTATTTTTAAACTGTAGAGATTTATCCTTTTTAATCATTAAATTATATGCGTTTTCTTATTTTTGTAAGAAAGCACAATTTAGCATATCAATTTTAAAATTTATATAAATAATGGTTAAAAATATAGTTACAACAGTTTGGACTCAAAAAGAGCAATTTGAATCAGATAATCCAAGTGGACATAAATTAACAATGTTTTCTGCTGCTGATGAAGAAAATAAAGACACAGTTGGTTTTGGACCAAAAGCGCTAATGTTATCTTCTTTAGCAGGTTGCTCTGGTTTAGATGTCGTTTCTTTATTAAAGAAAATGCGTGCAGAAGTTGCAGATTTTAAGATTGAAGTTACAGCCGAATTAACGGATGAACATCCTAAATTTTACAATAAAGTAAAAGTAGATTATTATTTTTATGATTCTGAATTACAGCCTGAAAAAATTCAAAATGCAGTAAATTTATCAGTAACAAAATACTGTGGAGTGATGGAAATGTTTAGACAATTTGCAGAAATTTCTATAGAGATTCACTTACATAAAATCTAATACTTAACTAAACTCGCAAAAAGTTGCTATGAGATGGACGTTAAAATCACAACCCGAAAAAGAAAAAGTACATAAATTAGCTAAAGAACTTCAAGTTGATACAATTATTGCATCCATTCTTTGTCAAAGAAACATTGAAACATTTGAGGATGCAAAAAATTACTTTCGCCCAAGTTTAGAGGAAATTCATGATCCTTTTTTAATGAAGGATATGGATGTTGCAGTTGCAAGAATTGAAAATGCAATTTCTAACAACGAAAATATTTTAATCTATGGCGATTATGATGTAGATGGGACAACGGCTGTTTCTTTAGTTTCTTCCTACTTAAAAACAATAACGCCAAATATAGCAACCTACATTCCAGATAGATATGCAGAAGGTTATGGGGTTTCTTATCTAGGAATTGATTTTGCTAATGACAATGATTTTTCTTTAATTATTGCACTAGATTGTGGCATAAAAGCGATTGATAAGATAGCATATGCTTCAGAAAAAAAGATTGATTTTATAATTTGTGATCACCATAAACCTGGGTTAGAAATCCCAAAAGCAGTGGCTATTTTAAATGCAAAAAGAGAAGATTGTAACTATCCTTTCGATGAACTGTGTGGATGTGGAGTTGGGTTTAAACTTATTCAGGCTTTGGGTGTTTCTAGAAATCAAACTATTGAAGACTTTGTGCCTTATTTAGATCTAGTAGCAACTGCAATTGCTGCAGATATTGTACCTATGAGTGGTGAGAATCGAGTTTTGGCTTACCATGGTTTGCAAGTAATTAACCAAAGTCCTAGAAACGGGATTAAAGCTATCATACATCAAACGAAAAAGACTGAACTTACGATAACAGATGTTGTTTTTATTATTGCGCCAAGAATAAATGCTGCAGGAAGAATGAAGCATGGAAATTATGCTGTAGAATTGTTGACAGAAATGGATCTAGATTCGGCAATAGAATTTGCCGCTGCAATAGAAATTTTTAATGCTGATAGAAAAGAACTAGATAAAAAAATTACTGATCAAGCCATCATTCAAATTATTGATAATGAACAGGAGCAATGTTTTTCAACAGTTGTTTACCAAGAAAATTGGCATAAAGGTGTCATTGGTATTGTCGCTTCTCGGTTGATAGAAAAGTATTACAGACCTACTTTAGTCTTTACAAAAAGTGGTGATAAATTGGCAGCTTCTGCTCGTTCTGTGAAAGGGTTTGATGTGTATGATGCATTGCAGGAATGCTCAGAGTTTATAGAGCAATTCGGCGGGCATAAATATGCTGCAGGTTTAACCTTGTTGCCAGAAAATTACATAAATTTTAAAAATAAGTTTGAAGAAGTTGTTGAAAGAACCATTGATAAAAAATTATTGACTCCAGAAATTTCTGTGGATGCAGAGATTGATTTATCAGAAATTACACCTAAGTTTTTTAGAATTATTCAACAAATGTCACCTTTCGGACCCTTGAATATGAAGCCTACATTTAAATCTACCTGTGTTAGAGATAATGGCTACGGAAAACAAGTTGGTGCTGATAAAACGCATTTAAAATTAAATGTTTTTCAGGGTGATAATAAAAAAACCTACAATGCTATTGGTTTTAATTTAGGAGATAAAATGGACTTTGTGCAAAATGATTTTGATATTGTTTACGCTTTAGATGAAAACGAATGGAATGGACATAAAACTGTGCAATTACTTTTGAAGGATTTGAAGTAAAAATTTTATTTTACAAAAACATTTAACTTTCCATAGACATTAAAACCATTTTCAACTCCATATAAGTAATACTTCTATCTACTTTTTCTTTCAGCGCAGTTAAACCTTTTACTTCGCCAGCTTCTTCAATGTCATTTCTAATTTTTTTATAACGCTTTAATGCTATTAATTCTAAAACATCTATTTCACCAGAAGAAATATAATTTGCTAAATGATTCTCGATTGTACCAGGTGTTAAACTTCTTTCTTTCGCAATTTCTTTTACTGAAAGTCCTGATTTAAACAATTCAAAAGTAATTTGTTTGGTTGGCTTTTTATCTTCTTTCTTTTGCTCATTAAACTTGTTAATTCCGTTTTCTTTACAATACGCTTCAATAGCTTCTAGGACTTCATCTCCATATTTTGCTACACGTGTTTTCCCCATTCCAACGACCTTTAATAGCTCCTTTTCAGATCTAGGTAAATCGTCGCACATTGCATATAATGTTTCTTGTGTAAAAATTTGAAAATGTGCAATCCCTAAATCTTTTGCAATCCCGTCTCTTAGTTCACGTAATTTCAACGCTAAAATTGGATCCCGTTTAGAAGTAACTTTTTTCTTTTTAGTAGGATCTGATTTTTGTAAAACGGCTTTCGCTCTTACTTGTAAATATTCTTGTACTTTAAAACCATTTTGCATTTTTTGGAGTGCAAAAAGTTTCTCTAACAACTTCTCTTGTAAAGAATCAAACTGTTTAGAAAAATCCTTTTTTACTGTTTTATTATCCGTTGAAAATGAAATGGCATTTAAAGGTTTTAGGATATTATCTTTTGTTTTTGTTATAAAATAATCAATCGCTTTTGTAAAACGTTCTTGAATTTGGGAACTATTTTCTGGTAAAATATCCTCTTCAGCAATTTGTAAAAGTTGATTTTTAAACCCGCTAGAAACCTTCATTAAAGCAACAACTCCATCGTCTTTTATGGTTTGTAAATGATCAATAACTTCCCCTTTTATACTTGTTCTATTGTTATAAAAAACATCAATTAATCGTGTAGTTGGGTATAAAAATGACTGATAATCTAACAATTCAGAAATTAGATTTAACTGAAAATGTTTTTCAGATTGATTTAAAATACGTTCATCAGGATGATTTTCTTCTACACTTTCATTAAAAACACTTACCGTTTTATCGTTAATAATAGCGCTGCTTGTAATAGGTGTTTTCAAAACCAAACCTTCTAAAGAAGTACATCTACTAAGAGCAACATAGGTTTGTCCGTGCGCGAAGGAAGCTTCTGCATCTATAATCGCTCTTTCAAATGTTAAACCTTGACTTTTATGAATGGTAATTGCCCAAGCTAAACGTAATGGAATTTGAGAAAAAGCACCGATCATCTCTTCCTTTATCGCTTTTGTTTCTTCATTAATGGAGTAATTGATATTAGACCAGGTTTCTTTTTCAGTAACAATTTCATCCATCTCCTCACCACATTGTACGCTAACAGATTCTTTGGAAATAGTAGTTATAATTCCTATTTTTCCGTTGTAATATCTTTTATCTGTGGAAGAATCATTTTTAATAAACATGACCTGCGCACCCACTTTTAATTCTAATCTTTCTGCATTTGGGTAGGCATTTTCACTAAACTTCCCAGAAATTTCTGCATTAAAAAAAGCACTTTTAATTCTAAGCTTATTCAATTCAGAATTGTTGATTAAATTTGCTCTATTATTATGAGTTGTAAGTGTGATATACCCTTCTTCTTTGGTCGGAGAAAAAGACGGATTGTAATTTTTATTTAAAACTTTAGCGGATGCATCAGACAAGGTATCCGTTCTAATTTCGTTCAGAATTTTAATGAAACTTTCATTTTTCTGACGGTAAATATGCTTTAACTCTATAGAAACTACATTTGCTTCTTGATACGCTTTGGAACTAAAAAAGTAAACCGTATTATAATGTTGTTGCAATAAACTCCATTCATTAGGTTTTACAACCGGCGCTAATTGTTGCAAATCGCCAATCATTAAAATCTGTACGCCACCAAACACCTTATTTCTGTTTTTATAACGACGCATCACTTGATCTATTCCATCTAATAAATCTGCACGCACCATAGAAATTTCATCAATAATTAATAAATCTAAAGATTTGATAATATCAATTTTAGTCTTTGAAAACTTACGTTGAGCATTAGACGTATTTGCAATTTGGTTTGGTAAAATTGGTCCAAAAGGCATTTGAAAGAATGAATGTATCGTAACACCTTTTGCATTAATTGCTGCGACACCAGTTGGCGCAACAATAACCATTCTCTTTAAAGATTCGTTTTTTATTTGATGTAAAAAAGTAGTTTTCCCTGTTCCTGCTTTACCTGTGATAAAAAGATTTCTATCCGTTTTTTCTATGAATTGTAAGGCAAGTTCTAATTCAGGATTTTTTGGCATTGTAGCTTTTTTAGGCAAGGTAACAAATCGTCTTAAAAGAAGTTAAAACGATTTAATATTATTTGTAATATCTTCTTTGGTGTAAATTTTTAAGAATAAGTATTACTTCATAAGTTTTGTGTACTCAATCAAATATAGATAATATATTTGATAAAAAAAACCTGAGTTTTTGCTTAGGTTTTAATGAAATTAAAAAATAAATATTACTTTTTACCTCTCTTATAATAACTTACAATACTTGCTTTTGCCAATGTATTATTCCATAAATAATATCCAACAATTGCTGGATTCGTATTTTCATCCAAACCTAATTTATCTGTTTTTAAGGCATACACCGTAATCTCATATTTATGAAAACCATGTCCTTCTGGAGGACAAGGACCTCCAAAACCTTTTGCTCCATAATTAGTAAGACTTTGTATTGCGTCTTTTGGCGCTAAATTCAAGGTTATATTCCCTGCACTTGTAACCAATTCGTTTATGTTTGCTGGAATGTCAAAAACTACCCAATGCCACCATCCACTTCCTGTTGGTGCATCTGGATCGTACATTGTAATGGCAAAACTTTTAGTTCCTTCTGGTGCATTTGCCCAAGAAAGTTGGGGAGATTTATTATCACCCTCACAACCAAAACCGTTAAATTCTTGTGTTTTTGTAGCTTGCCCTCCAAGATCCTTACTAGATAATGTAAATGTTTCTTGACCAAATGAATTACTTATAAAGGATATTAAGATAATGAATACTAAACTTATTTTTCTCATGATATATTTATTTAAAAATCAACTACAAAATTAAAAATCAAACCTGTTTTTCTTCCATTTAGAAAGTTTTAAAAGTAGTCTTAAAAGTCCATTTTTTTTACTAGCTATTACAAACTTACTTAAATATAAATCAAAAAAAACCCAAGCAAAAAGCTCAGGATTTCTTTATACTTATAAACTCAAATATTGAGTTACATTTCCAACGCTTTTGTTGGATTGTTATCCATCAATAATTCCATTGGGTTTTCTAAAGCTTCTTTAACAGCTACTAAGAAACCAACAGATTCTCTACCATCTACAATTCTGTGATCGTAAGACAAAGCAACATACATAATTGGCTGAATTACAACTTCACCATTTACTGCCATTGGTCTGTTTACAATATTGTGCATTCCTAAAATTCCACTTTGAGGAGGGTTTAAAATAGGAGTAGATAACATAGAACCAAATACACCACCATTGGTAATTGTAAAAGTTCCACCTGTCATCTCATCAATTGTTATTTGTCCGTCTCTAGCTCTAATTGCTAAACGTTTTACTTCAGATTCTACACCTCTAAAAGATAAGTTTTCAGCATTTCTAATCACTGGAACCATTAATCCTTTAGGACCAGAAACCGCAATAGAAATATCTTGAAAATCATTTTTGATTTGGAAATCTCCATCAATCATAGAATTTACATCAGGATATAAATTTAAAGCTCTTACTACAGCTAAAGTAAAGAAAGACATAAAGCCTAAACCTACGCCATGTTTTGCTTTAAAGTCTTCTTTAAATTGTGTACGTAAATTAAATATAGGCTGCATGTTTACTTCGTTAAAAGTAGTTAACATCGCAGTTTCACTTTTTACAGCAACCAGACGTTCCGCAACTTTTCTACGTAACATAGACATTTTCTTACGCTCAGTTCCTCTAGAGCCATTTGCGGGTTGAGTTCCCATCGATGGCACAGCTTTCACTGCATCATCTTTAGTTATTCTTCCATCTTTTCCTGTTCCTTTTATGGCTGATGTAGCAATTCCTTTTTCAGCTAAGACTTTTTTAGCAGCAGGAGAAGCAGTTCCGGTAGCGTACGTTTCAGCTTTAGGAGCTTCTTTTATAGCAACTTTCTTTTCTTCCTTTGGAGCCTCTGTTTTTGGTGCATCACCTTCTGGCTTTGCAGCACTTGTGTCAATTAAACAAACAACCGCACCAACTTCAACAGCATCACCTTCTTCAGCCTTTAAAGTAATAATTCCACTTTCTTCAGCAGGCAATTCTAAAGTTGCTTTGTCAGAATCTACTTCTGCAATAGGTTGATCTTTTTCTACATAGTCTCCATCTTCAACTAACCACGTTGCAATTTCTACTTCTGTAATCGATTCTCCCGGAGAAGGAACTTTCATTTCTAAAATCATCAGTTCTTATTTTTACTTGTGCTGAACTTGTTTCAGCATCTAATTTATTATTCTTTATTATTTGGGCGTTTTAACAGGCTTTCCACTATATCTTTTTTGTTTTTTTTACAAAAATAAAAAGGATGTCGTTTTAATCCTTAACGCACTTACTTATTATTAAAGACACTATTTATAACCGCTCTATGACGCTTCTTAAAACGTGTACTTGATCCTGCAGCTGGGACAGCATAATATTTACGAGAACAAACATTTAATTTCACCAATTCAAAACGTTGTAACATAAAACTCCAAGCACCCATGTTTCTTGGTTCTTCTTGTGCCCAAATATATTCTCCAACATTCGGATAACGATCTATTACTTTTTGAATTTTCTCTAAATGTAAAGGAAATAATTGTTCAATTCTAACCAAAGCAATATCTTCCCTTTCTAATGTTTCGCGCTCTGCTAGTAAATCATAATAGAATTTACCCATACAGAAAACTAATTTCTTTACGTTTTTAGGATTTAGCGTATCATCAATAATTTCTTGGAATTCTCCAGTTGCTAAATCTTGAATAGTGTTTACGGCTTTAGGATGGCGTAATAAACTTTTAGGTGTAAATACAATTAAAGGTTTTCTGTAATCGCGTTTCATTTGTCTACGTAACAAATGATAAAAGTTTGCAGGAGTTGTACAGTTTGCAACAGTCATATTATCTTCTGCACATAATTGTAAATAACGTTCAATCCTTGCAGATGAATGCTCAGAACCTTGTCCTTCATATCCATGAGGAAGTAAGACTACAATTCCGTTTTGTACTTTCCACTTATCTTCTGCAGCAGAAATATATTGGTCAAAAATAATTTGAGCTCCGTTAGAGAAATCTCCAAATTGAGCTTCCCAAACGGTTAATGTATTTGGATTACCCATTGCGTAACCATAATCAAACCCTAAAACTCCATATTCAGACAATAACGAGTTGTATATCGTCATTTGCCCTTTGCTTTTTGGGTTTTTATTTAATAGGTTAATACGTTCTTCCGTAACTTCATCACGTAAAATAGCGTGTCTGTGAGAGAAGGTTCCTCGTTCTACATCTTGTCCAGAAATACGAACATTAAACCCTTCTTCCATTAAACTTCCGTAGGCGAGGTTTTCTGCCATTCCCCAATCTAATTCATTGGTTTCGAAAACCATTTTAGCTCTACCTTGTAGGATTCTTTCGGCTTTTTTAACAAAATTTGCTCCTTCAGGACTTGTAGAAACAATCTTAGCAATATTTTTTAAATTACCTTCGGGATAACTAGTATTCGTAACTTTTAACATTGCATTAAGGTCTTGACGCTCAAAATCTTCCCAAGTAGATTTCATAAACTCCTTTACTTTAGAGTTTTTGTCTTTTTTAGAGTTGTCGAATTCAGTATTCAACATTTCTTTAAATTCGGTTGTAATTCCTGTTAAATAATCTTTATCGATAGTTCCTTCCGCAATTAATTGTGCTGCGTATATATCTTTTGTATTTTGATGTTTAGAAATTGCTTTGTATAATGTTGGTTGTGTAAAACGAGGTTCATCACCTTCATTATGTCCGTATTTTCTATAGCCTAACAAATCTATAAAAACGTCAGATTCAAAACGCATTCTAAATTCTAAAGCCATTTCCATTGCATGACATACTGCTTCTGTATCATCTGCATTTACATGTAAAACAGGTGATAAGGTAACCTTTGCAACATCGGTACAATATGTACTTGAGCGTGCATCTAAATAGTTTGTTGTAAATCCTATTTGGTTGTTTACAACGATATGAATGGTCCCTCCAGTTTTATAGCCATTTAATTTTGCCATTTGAGTAATCTCATAGACAATTCCTTGACCAGCAATAGCCGCATCACCATGAATAATGATTGGCAAAATTTTACTTGCATCACCATTATATTTTCTATCAATTTTAGCTCTTGTGATTCCTTCAGCTACAGATGCAACCGTTTCTAAGTGAGATGGATTTGGAACTAAATTCATTTTAATTTTGTTACCATCTCTATAGGTTTTACTTGAAGTTAAACCTAAATGATATTTTACATCTCCATCGATATCCTCATCCTCAAAATCTTTTCCTTCAAACTCACTAAATAAGTCTCTAACAGGTTTTTTAAAGATGTTTACCAATGTATTTAAACGGCCTCTATGTGCCATTCCTAAAACACTTTCTTTAACACCATACTTTTCTGCAGCATCTCTAAGAAGAACACTAATACCAGGAATTAAAGTTTCTCCTCCTTCTAAAGAGAATCGTTTTTGACCAACATACTTTGTTTGTAAAAAACTTTCGAAAGTTACTGCCTGGTTTAATTTTCCTAAAATATATTTTTTAGCATCTATAGAATAACTAGGATGGTTGTCATTTTTGTTAAAGCGATCCTGCCACCATTTCAGTTTTTCTGGATTACGCATGTACATGTATTCTACTCCAATAGAATCGCAATAGATTCGCTTTAAATGTTTAATTATTGTAGAAAGTTTAGTTTTACCTAACCCTAAAATTTCACCTGCTGAAAACTCTTTATCTAAATCCTTTTCAGATAATCCAAAATTTTCGATATCTAAAGTTGGTTGATATTGTCTTCTTTCTCTTACTGGGTTTGTTTCAGTAAACAAATGCCCGCGAGTTCTGTACCCATCAATTAAATCAACAACAAGAAATTCTTTGCGAACTTCTGATGGAACTTCTGGTGAATCTTCTTCATCTTTTAAAGAATAATCTTCATTTGCTAAATCATACCCTTGAAAAAAGCTTCTCCAACTTGGTTCAACTGCATCCGGATTTACCAAATACTTATCATATAAATCAGCTATAAAGCCTGTGTGTGCTGCGTTTAAGAACGAAAATTTATCCATAATATAGTTTCTGCTTTTTTAATAAGCTGTACTAATGAGCAAAAATACAATTTTTGAGATAAAAGGGTATTTTTTTTCTTCAGAATAACGAATAAAAAAGTTTTTTACTTTTTTATCAAAAAGTATTTGGCTATACTCTAAAAAGGTATATATTTGCACTCGCTAATCACAAATTTTGTGAAGCAAACTCCTCCTTAGCTCAGTTGGTTAGAGCATCTGACTGTTAATCAGAGGGCCCTTGGTTCGAGTCCAAGAGGAGGAGCAAAAGTTCTATA
>MDTF01004600.1_pt1 | contig 20372 bp, 15 predicted proteins | sample 811191 | NCBI WGS metagenome assembly MDTF01 (sample SAMN05326649, study PRJNA326480) | marine metagenome | isolation source: seawater | place: Southern Ocean | collected 2011
TGATCAGATTGTAGACTGGCGCCACACGATGTTGTGAACCCTGTTGGATGCAGTGTGCATAGGAAATACCTTGTCTCTGATCCCGCTCCTAGGTTGTTGAGTGTCTTTGTAATGGGAGTAACTCTACCGTCGACCTGTCCATATCTTTCTGTACAGTCAGTTATATCTTCACTATCGTACTTCGCTTGACTGACTTCGCAAATGTCGTGTAAACCATTCCACACCACGTTTGCCGGATTGCCTTCACAGACAGTGTAGTCTTCACGATTAAATTCAATGTCCAGTGTGTCGACTGTGTCCGGTGACGTGTCTGGAGGAGTCTATGCAGTGCCGCAGCACGGTTCGTTCTGATACACTGTGCGGATTCTATTGCAGTCCCTTGCACCCACTTCAAAAACACCACTATTATCCTGCACTTCAGGACATACCAATGCCGCGGCGGATAGTTTGATCTTCAGACTGACTATTTGTGACTTGAGAATTGTGCAGGTATTATCATCCTCTACGTTGACAGTTGAGTCATAATTGTATGCTTGTTCGTCCATGCAGCCAACAATTTTCTCATCAGCAGTATACCCAGCGTTTTGTTGTTGAGTCGCATACGCATCAAAAGCCGACTCAGTCGCAAATTTACACAAACCGTCATTTACGTTGGCATTCTCGTTATAGTTGTATGCATTAGTGTCTATGCAGCCCAAATTCAGGATTGGGGCGATTCCTGTTTTCACTACATACTCATATAAAGCCGACTCAGCCCAAAATATACACGAACCGTCATCCACATTGGCATTTGCCTTATGGTTGAATGCTTCTTGATCTACACAGCCCACAATAGTTGTCTCAGCGATTCCTGTTTTCAGTACATACGCCTCAAAAGCCGACTTAGTCACAAATTTACACAAACCGTCATCTGCATTAGCCGTAGGGTAGTAGTTGTATGCATTAGTGTATATGCAGCCAACCTTTTTATGATCAGGATATTTTGCAGGCTGAGCAAATAAATCAGCCAACACAGTTACCCTATTCAGATACTCATCATAAGCCGACTCAGTCACAAATTTACACAAACCGTCATCTACTTTGGCAGAGGAATTATAGTTGTATGTATCAGTGTCTATGCAGCCCAAAGAATCTATATTGTTTATTGGTACCAAGTCCATAAACTTATTTTGATAGTCAGTAGCAGCATCAATTGACAAAAATGTACATGAACCGTCCTCCACATTGGCAGAGGGATTATAGTTGTATGCAATAGATTCCGTGCAGCCAACCATTTTCTCACCAGCTTTGTGTTGTTGAGTCGCATACGCATCAAAAGCCGACTTAGTCACAAATTTACACGAACCGTCACCAACGTTGGGAGGCTGTGCAAATTTGTTATAGTTGATTGCATCAGTTTCTATGCAGCCAACCATTTTATAAGCCGGTAACAAACGCATCGTAAGCGCATACGCATCATAAGCCGACTCAGTCACAAATGTACACGATTTGTCATCTACATTGGCATACTCGTTATAGTTGTATGCATCAGTGTCTATGCAGCCATAATGTACAACTATATAATATACATTGTATTCATCATAATACTGCGAAAAATCATCAGCCTTCAAAAATGTACACGAACCGTCCTCCACATTGGCAGAGGGACTATAGTTGTATGCAGTAGATCCCATGCAGCCCGGACCATCGTCCGCACTTGCTTGTACCAGGAGAAGTGTGGACAGTGTGAAAAGTCTTTTCATTTTATTATCCAATTTGTCCTCCTTATATAGTCCTTTTGTTCCCAATATCTGTCGAGAGCTTCTGGAGGATGTGAAAGTGAGATGGCTGGCGGGGGAGCAGAAGCGGGTCTGTCTGCAGACTTCTTCGGGAGATGTGTGGTTGAATTTAGATCAGATGTGGAGCCAGAGGAGCCAGATGAACCAGAGGAACCAGAGGAACCAGAACCAGAGGAGTAGAAATAAAAGAAAACGATAAATTATGCACTGTGTTCCCCTATATCACTGAAATCATCCTGCTCCTTCACCCACCATTGGCTGTCTTCCGAATCCGTTCCGGCGGACACTGTCCAATTGGTTTCACCACATTTACCAGATTTCCGCACCAATGTGTGGTCTTTTGTGGCATCACTGACACCGGCGACCTTCCATCCCGAACCAGGGTCCTCCTGAAAATCCCCCACATAGTCAATGCACGTATAGTTGTCTTCCGTTCCTTCTGCCAAACAAAGACCGTCGTCTCCGTTCGACAAGTAGTTGTGTTGCTGATCACATTCAGACTTGATCACGGTACTGGCTTTTGAATGACATACAACATACACACCTCCGGGATCAATCGTCGCACCGACTGTGAATTTATTCCAATACTCATGTACGCCGACAGTATTCGGGTGACCCGACACCATTGGGAAGGCGTAATTATCTAGGTCAATAACTTCATTTGTTGGGTTAAAGAATTCAAGATATCTGTTGTAACCATTCTCGCCCGCAACTTCGGAGATGAAGGGGTCCGTGCATTGATCAGATTGTAGACTGGCGCCACACGATGTTGTGAACCCTGTTGGATGCAGTGTGCATATGAAATACCTTGTCTTTCCTGTTTCCGCTCCTAGGTTGGTGAGTGTATTTGTAATGGTATCAACACTACCGTCGACCTGTTCATGTATTTGTGTACAGCCAGTTGTATCACCATTGCCCTCCGTGTACTCCGTGTACTGCGCTTGACTGACTTCGCAAATGTCGTGTAAACTATTCCACACCACGTTTGCCGGATTGGGGTCACAGACGGTGTAGTCTTTACGATTAAATTCAATGTCCGGTGACGTGTCTGGAGGAGTCTGTGCAGTGCCGCAGGAGGTCCCCAACTGGGTCCCCAAATAGTTACAAGGACATGCATCTGAATCGCAACAATCGCTACCTTGGTAGTCTAGGAACAATTCTGTAAGCGGATGGCAGCTAGTGGCGGAATAAACATCACCTTGAACAAAGAAGTATTCACCATCGGCGCAGGGATCTACCTGTGTGGGTGTTACTCTGCCTTCGCATGTGCCGTCCCAGGCACAAGTAGCGTGTCCTCCAGTTTGAGTAGCAGTGAACCCATCTTTGCATTCCGTACAGCTTGCTGACTGTTCCGGCGATTTCAGAAGATTGTTCACCGTACTGCACGGTTCACATTTCCCAGCACCAACTCCCGAGAAGGTACCCGCCAGACATGTAGTACAAACTGTGTCGTCAAATGTCGATGCATCCTTTTCAATATATTTCCCTGATGTACATATTGAAGGTAGCTGACAGTCGTCTGCGCCGTTGCTAGCCCATGTTCCAGAGGCACACTCAATACAGGATCCATGTTCTTCGGGATCGCGACTTTTGTTTTCTATATTTTGAAGTACCTCTGTCAAGCGTGCTTTTTCTAGGGATGCAGCATCTCGACTGACTTTTGCCTTACCCTCTTCTATCAAATTAGCCTCTAGACTGCTTTTTGCCGAGTTCCACGCATTCCAAAGGTTGACTGCTGTAGCGCGCTGGGTATCGATAGCAGTTGATGCAGCATATCTAGTCTGCGCGGCTGCCAGTTCGGATGGAAAACCGTCAATCAATGCACCCAATGCAGCTGAATCGGCAGCTGTAGGCAGAGCTGCTTTGGATGCATCCCAGGCAGCTAAGACTTCGGCTTCTGTGGTTGCGGCGACTCCGGCTTCTGACTGTTTTGATGCTAAATGATGTTCCATCTGATCAATTTCACTTGTTTTCTCGGTCAGTATTGTAGTCTTTGTTGCAAGTGTGTTCTGCTGAGCCGTGAGTAATTCTTCTGCAGATGTCTGCTCTTTTACCTTTGAAGCATGCTCTGCTGCAGCCTCTGTCTGTATCTGTTTAGCGTCAGATATCTCCACAGCGAAAGTACTGTCTTCGGCTTCAACGTTCGCCAATGCCTCTTCGGCTTCATTTTTTGACGTTTGAGCCGTCGCCACCAGTTCCATTTTAGCAGTTAGAGTTTCTATCATACTGTTTTTGTCATCAATAGCCTGTTCCTTAGTTGTTCTTAGTTGTTCTAGTTCTTTCACCATCAGGTTCTGTCCCTCTAGTGCAGAACGTGCGATGTCTTCGACAATCAGTGCGCTTTGTAACACAGCATTAGTCAGTGTGATTTGATTCGCAGTTTCATCTATTGCATCGCTGGCAGTAGCGAATGCCAATATAGCATCGTCCCATAGAGTTTGGGCATGATCTATTGCTTCTTGATCACACGGACTATAGGCGACCAAATTTACTGTACAGTCAGTCCCCATATTTTCCGCAATTTCCGCATCAAAATGATTATTCCCAGCATCCAACATTGTCGTTTCTTTGGTAGTTAGATCGGAATTTGCAACTGCATATGCATCTGCCGCGGCGGCTACCACTCTTTTTTTCGCCTCTGTATCAACAACAGCAGTATTGTACTCCTGTTGTACAACTTCACCAGCGTTGGATGATATAGTGATGTCTTTGTTTAAACCTTTGACTTCCTGTTCGAGTTGGCTAATCTCAGTGTCTGTATCTTTTTTTGCCATAGCCGCCTCACTAGCTACTTGTTGGGCGGTGTTCAACGCTGTATTTGCCACATCGACCACATCGCTGGCTTCGCTCTCAGCATCTTGTGCGGCTTTTTGTGCGGCTTCCACGTTCGTATTTGCCACACCAAACGCACCACTGGCATCTGCAGTGGCAAGTACAGCATCGTCACGGGCTACTGTCAGTTTCATCGACGCCTTTCCGACTTCATAAATCTCCTCTTGGAGACTTGTAATCTCATCTTCGAGTTCACTAATCTCATCGTTTGTCTGTGCAACTAATTCTGCTTTGGATTTTTTAATACCACGGGCTTCGTTATATTCCGCTTCTTTGTGCTTGGCATCGCCAAAAAGCATGTCGTTTGCTGCCTTTTGATCGTCCCACATACCTTTGGCGGCAGTTAGATCGGTAATACGTTCTAAGTCCCCCGCCAAACTCATTGTCATAGAAGGGACTTCTAGCGTCGCTTCGTCGGTTCTTCGACGTGCTTGTGGATTGTATAGAGCATTGTAAGCTGTCATCAGTGTATTGAGCAGGTTAATTTCATTAGTAGTGGATTCTTCCAGAAATTTGACATCATCTTCATCGTCTTGGCGCACAGATACTCTTGTTTTTAGTTGGCTCTCTCTTGCCAATAGTTCTTCGGTTTTATCTCCTACTATAACTGTATATTTGGTATACATCGCCTCATCCCTATCTAAAAATATGCCACAACAACTGCCGTCCTCTTCGGTGGCAGCATTGTAGTTAGGATGCGTGGGGTCCCTACAGCCTGGCAAATCCACAACTACTGGTTGGGCGGGCTGGGCTTGAGTTGTCGCTAAAAGTAAAAATCCTAGAACTCGTAACATTATTCTTACAATTTGTCCTCCTTATATAGTCCTTTTGTTCCCAATATCTAAGAGCGACACAAAGCAGAAGGGTATCGTGGAGAGTGCTACACCTCCTGCAAAGAATATGGCTAGTCTGGAGAGGTCGTTTTCGGTGATGCCCATGCCCAGTATGACCCTGCCTTCGATGGTTTCGGAAACGATCGTGGTGAAGTTGAGCCATGCCATGACCATGGAGTAGGTGGTACCCTCTGCGCCTTCCGGGCATTTTTTGGCGGTGTAGATGACAATGGGTAGTAGCATGAGCATGCCTCCGGCTCCGTCCAGTACGCTGCGCAGAATGGCTAGTTGAAAGGCATTACCACCTAGGGTGATCAGTAGTGCACATGTGGCACTGCCTACGCCTAGACAGAGACTTAGTTGAACTGCCTGTATGCTGTTGGTGCAGAACTGGTAGATGAACGCTACTAGGCAGGCGGTGAGAGATCCGGCTACACTTATGACGGAGAATGCCAGTGGATCCAGACCTCTATCTTTGAGTTTGAAGAAGAGAATGTTTCCCGTCTCCGGCACCATTGAGCAGACTAGGATGAAGAGGAGCAGTTTCCACATGCCTAAGAATGCCACGAACGACTTCTTCAGCACCACTGTGCTCCCCACAGTGCGTAGTTCGGGCAGTTCCCAAATGTACAGCGCCATTGCTAGCGGGGGTGCGGCGGCTATGCGTAAAATGGGTCCAAACCCCAAAACTTTGTAGATGACTCCCGACAGTCCGGTGGCGGCTAGTCCTCCAATGTTTCTGGCGAGCCAGCAGCGACTCTGTATGCCTTTGTCTGTGCGGGCAAATTCTACCATCATGGAGTCGCACCCTACATCGGCGATACACATGAAGAGCGAGACTAGCGTCAGTGCGGCGGTGAGTCCTACCTTGTTGGCGGAGGTGTTTGGTGTGTATGCTAGTAGTACTCCGCAGACAAAAGCCCCTATGGATATGTATGTGCGCCGATATCCTGTTTTGTCTGACAGTGCGCCGTACACTGGTTTGAACATCCAGGGTGTGGAGACGATTGCCCAGATGTATGTATTTTCGGCGGGACTGATGTGGAGTGTGTCGGCTAGGTGAAATTGTACGGCTACGGCGATGAAGGCAAAGGTGAATCCAAAGACGAAGTACGCGTAGTATAGGGGTGTAAACATTATTCTTAGGGCTAGTATGTTATATAACTAGGGGGGAATACTATGCTAATGTTTGCACTTGTGTCCAATACTCTGGGTCTCTGGTCGCGAGCTTTTGGTACGGAGACTACTATTCTGGGCAGAGTGAAACTGACCAACTGCTTCGCTACTTTGTTTGAGCACATGGAGGGCAACTTTATGGCTCGTTTCAAGCACGAGAGCTATGCGTATGCGTTGGAAAAGTCGCACGTGACAATGAAAACAATCTACATGTATGGTGGTTTGCTGCGGGTCTGTAAGACGCATGTCCAGAACGACTACATGGAGGTTTCATTTGACTGTTTGGAGAATGCGGAGGAGTGGGACGCTGTTTCGGAGCAGATTGCTTCGGTGCATTTCCAAATCCCTTGGCTTCTCCGCGATTTTTCTCGCGCCTGGTACCCTATTGTGTCGGACGATTTACGCAAGCGAGTGTACAAGCGAAGATAATGCTAGTGCATTTGGAGCCAGAGAACCGCTCCCTGTACCATGGCAATATCGTCTACGGCTAGTGCTAGTGCTTTCTCTTCTTGCATGTGCTCTACGCTGGACGTACTATTGGCTATACATTCTATTCTTGTTTGGTTGTGGTTTCGTAGGCGGAAACGGCGCATATCGTCGCATGTGAAAGGACTGCTGTAATCGATGAAGCCGTAGAGAATATAGACTATAAGTGTACGAGCGTTGCCGTAGGAAATGTAGATTTGAGAGCCGGAGGGTTGATAGTATGCAGTCGTTAAAAAGTAATGTGTTGTGTTACTAAACAAGGGCTTGCCCATGCTGTGGTGGTTGAACATATCTAGGACTGGTATCATTCCGTGTTGCCACTGGCGAGAGCGAACTACACTGTCCATGATGGACCTTCGCCTTGTCGCAACAACTGCGTTGATCAGTTTTCTGCCAAACAAGCTAGTCGGACCCACGAACCCGCAGTTTCCGATGGGCGATTGACAGGAGATGGGTAGAGAATTTGCGTACTGCTGCCACATGTCCTGTGGACCTGCCTGGGGACCTGCCTGGGTGGACATGTAGTTGCTGTATTCTGTATTGGTCATGTTGTTTTTGTTGGTGTATTGTTTGGGAAAGGAGGCAATGACCGTGTTTGGGTTGATGGGACAAATGGCATAGGCGCCTCCGTCTCGTAGGGATATGCATTCGTGTAGGTAGATATGTTCGTAGGGATTGGCTGCGACCGAAGTGATCCAAGTGGCTAACCCCAACATTTAGTAAAAGATATCATATATTTATATCTTCCACCCTGTCCCTGGATGTAGACACTCTGCATTATCGACTACTTTATTACTGACTACGCTCAATTCGTGTTGCAACTCTCGGAACTGGTCGTACGGGACGTGGTTGCGAAATCCTTCGATCATGTTGCAGATGACGTTCCAGACATTTTGATCCCAGTGCCATCTCCATGCGCGCATGTTTCTGGGTCCCCAGGAGATGGAGATGGTGCTGCGATGTCCAGAGCATGCCATTTCGGCGTAGGTTTGTGCCAGATAGTAGTACTTGAAATGAGCGTACGGTCTTTGCGTTTTGGCGGGGCACTTGATTTCTACGATGCCTTGTTCCTGGATGCCTTCTTGGTTGAAGATGGCGTAGGTTCCGTCTGGCGAGGCTCCGAGGTACTCCAGGGTATGTGGGTAGAAGGGTGATTCGGCGATGTAGATGTCGAGTGATTCGGCTGCTTTGTCTAAAAAGTAGGAGAGGGCGATGTCTTCGTGTTTTTTTCCGTACTCCATGTATCCTTTGGCTTCTTCGGAGAAGGGTTCTCTGGGTCCTTTGTTCCATACTTGCTGCCAGTACTGTTCGTACTCGGCTTCGGAGGTGACAAAGTATAGGTTGGCATACTTGGATCCGGTCAGGCGTCCCTTTCTCTGTTTGAACCAGGCGGGCGTGCATTGTTGAATTCCTCCGACGAGCGGAAGAAATCTGGGGTGTTTGCAGACAGCATGACCGTTTTTGTCAAAGATTATGTGCTGCATGTTTGCTTTGCCTTGTTGTTTTTTTTCGTTTGCCATAATGGAGTATATAAGGGACTGTTGTTGCCAGTCAAAATGTCGATCCAACAAACTGCCCCTATCCAGAATGTAACTTGGATTGGTGATAAACTGAGGAAACTCAAGGAGAAAGCCGAGTATAAACTGAGGAAAGTCAAGGTTGGTGATAAACTGAGGAAAGTCAAGGAGAAAGCCGAGGCAGTAGCCAAGGCATTAGCCGAGGCAGTAGCCAAGGAAGCCAATAGACTAGCAGATAATGGCAAAAATAAGAAGACAACGAGGACGCCAAAGCCGCCAAAGCATGGTAATGTGTATACAAAGCCGTTTGTTCTCGCCTGTTGTTCGGACACTCCCTGTTCTTTTCATATGGCAAACGAATGATAATTCTGATGCAGATCCAAAAAAAATGTCCAAGTATAGTTTATTTCCAATTCAGGACGATTTTCTGTGGGATTTGTACAAGCACGCGGTGGCGAGTTTTTGGACGGTGGAGGAGGTGGATTTGGTCCCCGATCGTAAGTGTTGGGAAGAGTTGACGGATGGCGAGCGCAAGTTTATCAAGACTGTGTTGAGTTTTTTTGCCGTTTCGGACGGTCTGGTGAATTCGAATTTGCTGATGAATTTCGCCAATGAAGTGGAGGACTCGGCTTCTCAGTGTTTTTACGGTTTCCAGATTGCCATTGAGAACATTCACGCGGAGATGTATGCCTTGCTGATTGAGGCGTATGTGCAGTGTCCCAAGGAGCGCCTGGCTCTGTTTGACGGAATTACCCACAACAAGAGTATCAAAAAGAAGGCGGACTGGTGTTTGAAGTATACGGACCGCAGTGTTCCGTTTCAGGAGCGTCTGGTTGCCTTTGCGATCGTGGAGGGTGTCTTTTTCAGTGCTTCCTTTGCTAGTATTTTCTGGTTAAAGAAGCGTGGTTTGATGCCGGGTCTGTGCTTCAGCAATGAGTTAATTTCTCGCGACGAGGCTCTGCATACGCGTTTTGCGATTGCGAAGTACTATCGAGGCGAGCCTCTTCCGGAGGCTAAAATTCATGAAATTATGGGCGATGCGGTGGATGCGGAGATGCATTTTGTGGAGAACTCTCTTCCGGTCCCTCTGATTGCTATGAATTCTTGTGAGATGGTGGAGTACGTGAAGTTTGTGGCGGACTACTTGTTGGTGCAGCTGGGTGTTTCTAAGTTGTATAATGCCAAAAATCCCTTTGGTTTCATGGAGTTAATTAGTTTGAGCGGCAAGACGAATTTTTTTGAGCGCCGCGTGTCGGAGTATTCGAAGGCGGGTGTGGGTGTGTCCGTGGAGGACCAGCAGTTTAGTTTAGATACAGATTTTTAACAACTTTACAGTGTATGTTCTTTAAGATGGTGTAGGTCCAATTCTATTCGTTCGGATGTTTGTTCCCATATGTTTTCCAAATCCTTGTTGTCTTCTGCTGCCTGCCATGCTACTGCTTTGAGTACTATTCCAAAGGCGAAAAGTATGGCGCGTGTCTTGTTGGTTTGGTAGCTGCCGAACAGCAGTGCTACCTGTACGAAGCGTATGCTTATTCGTCGCAGGACTGCTTTGGACCAGACCTTGGAGGTGGGTACATGCTGTGCGGCTAGGCTGAGTCCGACTCCGAGTGTCTGCACGTAGTCGTGGGGGGTGATCAGCAGTAGGGTTGCTGCGGCTCTTAGGACTCTGTCGTGGGGTGTTTTGCACTGCACCAGAAGGAATGCTATGGGTGCTATCCAGGGCGAGACCCACCGTGCCAGTGCCAGGGCTACTATCATGCAGATTTCGGCGATGCGCTGCAGGCGATACCAGGTGTCGATGTCTCTGTTGTTCCATCTTTTGTTTTCGAGTAGAACGTAGGTGAAAAAGAGGTAGAGGCACCAGGCAACTTGGAGTCCGACTGGATCCGCGACGATTCGCGAAAGAATGGGTACGAAGGAGGTGAAGTGCAGAAGTTTGAATCGCATTTGTGTGTCCAGTCCGGTGTATATAATGCTGTACGCGACGGTCAATGCGTGTTGCCGTTACCGGCGACTGGGGCAAAAGTGCTTTGGTGCGTCGCATTGCTCTCGGTTCGTTTACCCTTCAGCTGCCTCCTACGCTTGGGGTGGAGATTACACGGGTCTCTATGGGTGGACTTCCAGTGGCTTTCATTGAGACCAAGCATGTCCTGGCGTGCGACCTGGTGCTTTTGCTGTGTTCCTCCCATTTGAGGGCGTGTGAGCTCTGGCGCGACTGGCACGGTCATGCGGAAATGGTGGTCGTCTGGGTCACTATGCGTGCGCGTCCTTATGGCATTCGTGTTTGTAGTATGAGCGGGTATGGTATTGGAAAGTTGATATCTGTACTGTATTTAAAGGCGCTGAAATATGAGTAATGATGATCGTGTCGGTCTTGGTGGCATGGTTGCTGGGATTGCTTCTGGCGTACTTTATGTCGGAGTCCAAGCTGTCGGACGAGCCAGTGCTCAACAGTCTGGTTTCAAGCGCCGGGTCTCTTTTCCGTGTGCTGGGACTCTTGTTGGAGACCGCTCTGACGCCGCTGTATTTTGTCCAGACTTTGCCTCTGCTGTGGGTGTTTCGCGTCAGCTGCCTGGTGTCTCTGGCTTTGTTTGTGCATTTGAAGCCGCTGCTGCTGCTGGAGTCTTTGGACGGTCTCTGGCGTCGTGTCTTGTACCCGGTGATCAAGATTGGGGTCTTGGACGTGCTGATGGTGTTTAAGTTTGGGTTTGACACGTTTGCTCCATTGTACAACATGGGTGTGGTATTGTATGCACAGGTGAGCAGCGGTACACTCAAACTGGCGGGCAACTGCGGTGCGGACAACCTGATGGAGGGTGCTAATCTGGGTACGCAGGCTTTTGTCAGTCTTTTGCTGCTGACGACGCAGTGGAGTGTTCCGGCTTCGATCTCGGACAACATGTTTACGCGCGAGTTGAACATCACGGAGCCCATCTGGAAGCTGCAGCAGGCAGTTGCGATACAGGAGCAGACGGCGGCTTGTATGTGTGAGGCATTGTCTCCAACTTGGGCGGTGGCGTTTGAGACCGTGCGTTCTCCCTCTCTGGCTAGGGGCGTCAACTCGGGCTTCAATACCGTGTTGTCGGTGGTGCAGCAGTTTGCGGTGTCTCTGCCTCCCCTGAGTCGAATTCCGGATTTTTACCGGACGTTCTACTACTCCAAGCAGACATTGCTGCACTTTGGTCGCTGGGGAGACGACGTGGCGGTCAATTCGGTGGAGAAGATTACCGGGACGGCTCTGAATGCTCCGACTCCCTTTGCCCTGGAGACTCTGTCCTGCGTGGGCAGTGGATTTATTGAACTGGGTGCTACGGTGGTGTCCACCCTGTCTCACATTGTGGTACCATCGAAGCTGACCAACTCCTCACACATGATGCGGGTCACTTCTTTTCGCTATGTGTGGAAAGAGTGGGACCGGGCAGCAGACGGCACGGGTAGTTTGATGGAGTGGCTTTTGAACCTGGTGTCTCAATCCATCACCGACAATGTTCCCATCAGCAATGTCCAGGCTACTGCTGCCGGGAATGTGATCCGCTGGGGATTGCGCAGTGTGCTGGGTCTGCCAAATGTGGTACTGGAGATGTTAAACGAGCTGGCGTGGAAGAGTTTCTTTACGAACGAGCAGAATGTGGTTAAGACTTTGCAGTCCTACGACGGCAAATGGTTGGCTCCCTTCAGTTTGTCGGAGCGTCCTTCTCTGTCGGGTCTGGTGTTCAATCCTCTTTTGCGCTCCTTTGACGCGCTTTTTGACTTTGTGCCTTTGGCTTTCGCGCCTCTCGAGTCTTTTCTGCGTTTTGGCGTACAGACAGTGCATGTGCTATTGCGGGTGCTACTGTCTGGCGACCAGATTCTGGACGGTACCTTTTTTGATCGTCCCATCGACTGTCACTATGGACTGGAGTCGGAGGAATGCGGTCTGTCGTATACCGGCACGGAGATGTGTCAGCGCCAGAACAGTGCTTCTTGCATGTACAATCCGGCGCTGAGTGGCTCGGCGCAGTGTTTGTTCACTGCCAAGGATCCGGGTACTAACTCGGCACAGTGGTGCAACACTCTGTTGTACGAGTTTTTGTTTGCCGAGGTAGAAGAGATGGTTGTTGGCGGCATGGATCTTATACGGATGCTGCTTCCCGATAGCTGTGACGAGACGGACGTGACGTACATTGGTCTGACTTCAAATACGAACGTGCTGTGTGCTCTGACCGCTTCGATAGAGCAATTGGTAAGTCTGCCTTTGAATGTGTTTCGGCATGTCATTGGCACCACAATGTCTTTGACGCTTGGCTACGAGCAGCGTACCTTTGAGTTGAAGGATCGTCTGGAAGATTTCGACCAGCTGTTTTACGACACGATGGGTATCCTGCCTATCCCCCTGTCCAAGGAGCCGATGATGAATGCCGTGTATTCGGTGCTGCGACTGCCCATGGAGGTGGTGCGGTTTGTGCAGTACATGTTTGACTGGGTTCTCGAGCCCGATTTGGACTGGCGGGTCCGGCTGAACGAGGTGCCTTGTGAAGGGTGTTCGAGTATAACTCTGACGGATACCGCTCTGGATTTTGTGATGGTGGAGCTGCGCGTAGTCTTTGGCTATGTGCTGACGATGGTGAACAGCCTAGTGGCGGTCTTTGACACAGTCGGGGCTGCCGTCTTTTTTGAGGGCGTGCGAGACATTCTGCTGGTGCTGGAAAAGGCGTTGTCAAATGCACTGTTGGAGCTTTTGGGGCTTGTGCTGACTCTGGCGGTAGACCTGATGGATTATTTTGCGTCGGGCAATCTGGCGAAGGGGATGCTCGACCGAGTGCTGCAGATCTTTTTGAAGTTTGCCAATATGCTGGCAAAGATAGCCACCAAGATTTTGGACGCCTTTCTTTTGATGCTCGGTCCCTTTGGCAAATTTCTGCTGCAGTTGAAGAACGCCGTCTGCGACACTCTCAAATCGGCTCTGAGTTGGATTGGCGTGGACTTGGACATTGCGGCTTGCAGCTCTCTCCTGGGCAGCAACGACCTGGGTGCCAGTCGTATTCCCACCGCCATTTACAGCATGGGTTGGAACGGCACCAGCGAGTGCGACTACATTGTGCACGCCCATCGCGGCTACTCTTGGGGCGACCTGCGTCCACTGGAGCAAATCCGACTGTCGGAGTGTGTGGAGCAGCGCGAGCTGGCACACGAGTTGAATATTTTGGTGGGCATTGACCTGCCAGTGGATCTGTTTTACAACTGGAAGCGCAAGTTTGAGATGGGCTACCACGGCACATTTGGACTGCTGCTCTACATGCAGCATACTTCGACTCGCGACCTCTTTCAAGCCCTGGACAGTCGCGACATTCCTCGCTACTGGATTGACGTCTACCGCTCGGCTCAGGAGATGGAAGTGCGACTGCCCAGTCTCCGCGAGCTGGCACATGGACTGCGAGAGCAAGAAGTGGGAGTGGTGCTGTCCGCTGTCGACAGTCTGACCGATACCGTAGATCAATTGCGCGAGACCTGGGTAGCCAAAAACATGAGTCACTCCTGGCGGCTTTTGGGGTCGTCTCGAATGTCGTCTCGAATGTCGTCGGAGGTGTCTTCGCACGTGTCCAAGGTGTCTTCGCACGTGTCTCGACTTTCCCACGCTACCCTGGAGGCTACGACCAAACTCACGTCTCAGTTCAGTTTTGCGTGGGGCTTGCATACCGATCCATCTTCGGGCGAGTGCTCTCTGCTGGACAATTTGATGGAGACGGTCAAGGACGAGTCCGAAAGAGTGTCCACCTATTACACTACGGTGTATGCTCCGATCACAGTTCCCCACTTTGTGGCGTGGATCAAAGGCAGAGACCCGTGGGTGGAAGATTTTCTCACCGAGTTGGACCGAACGTGGACTCTTGCCTTTCGTCTGCCCGACGGTCGTATTCTTTCTCCACTGGGGTACATTGACCTGTCCCTGGCGTTTACCCATCCCGAGTGGTGGAGTCTCGACGTAGAACTGTACGAAGTTGACTTGGGGCGTCTGCGTTTGAAGACCGACCTCGTCTGGCGCCTTCCCACCATTGACGATTTTAAACTGGACCTGCAGCTGCCGTCCATGAGCGACTTGATCAGCTTTCCGAGTGGACTGCCCGAAGGCAACAGCGAGTCGGGCAATCCTCGCTACAGCAACACGGAGTTTCTCAAAGATAGTTCGTGCAGCTTCGACGCCGAATTTCCCAACAACATTACCGAGGCGGTGCGCTGCTTTTTGACAGAGACGGGCGACGGCAGCGTGCCGTACTTTGGTCACAATTTGGACTACATCTTAAACTACCAGTTCAACACCTGCGAGTTCTCTCAAATTCAGTGCACGGAAAAGACTTCGGTTCGCGTTGAGCGCATTGCTGAGTCCTTCTGGTACTGCTTCGTGGCTATTTTGAGCTGCCTCGTCCTGCAGTTTCTGACCGGCATTCCAACCATGATGTTTCTGCCCATTTTTCCAATATTCGGTCTCATTTTCTTGACGCACACTTGGAACTGGACGTACGCCTGTCGCCCCAATGTTCCACCGTGCTTTGCCGACGACATTTACGCCTTCGTGGACGCGTACCTGGTCCCCCAGTGTTTCTGTACCTACTTTCCCGCCTTGTCCAACGAGTGTCTGGTGGAGGGAGACTTTTGTCAGTTCTCCTCCGGCTCCACCAGCTTTTCGCAATGTTCGGAGGAGATTCCCTACTTTGGCTACATGTGGGTGCCCTTCTACTACATGAAAGTCTACTTTCCCACTCAGATGCGCTGGCTGTACTACTTTCTGTACAATAACACGGCGCTGAGTGCCTGGATGAACACGCTGGATACGGTCTCGCCCGTGGAGGTGGACTGCGCTCAGCTGCACGTCTTGGACCTTTCGTTTCCCCTGGCGGCAGTACTGACTCTGCTGCTGATTTTGCCGCGCGTACTCAACCTGGGAGTGCGCTTGGCACTGGGACTCTTGCAGTACGTGTTGAGTCTGCTGGCACTGGTGTACAGCGTCTGTCTGGTGTTAGAAAACAGCATCGAGCTGGATCAGGAAGAGCAGGACCTCCAGCGGTTTCGAACCCTCTTGTACAAGGTGCAGCTCAAACAGGAGACTAAGGTCCAAGAGATCTCAGAACCTATAAAAGAGGAGACCTCCTTCATCAAGTATGTGGGTGGAAAGAATTTTAAGTTGGATCGGCTACCCTCGAGTACCACAAGAAAGAGAGTCAATCTACACTTCAAGTAGAGGAAATAAAATAGATAGTCTATAAGTCATATTTGCGATCAGTTTTTATGTTGTACAGCCTTCTAACTCTTGGAATCTAACCCGCAACTGATCCGATGTACAAGGTTCAATGTTACAGGCGGGAACAACATTGCAGCTACTTGAAACACTGTCAAAGATTGTGCCTACCATATTTATCCTGATATCTAGCTCCCAAGGCATGTCCGATAGATCCGATGAACACAAGATCTATACAGAATTAGTTTTTATATAGTATAAAACCGATTCACACCAATTGTTGTAAAAAGGTATTAATGTCTCTCTGAATGTCGGGCGGCAGTTTTTTTTTGAGTTCCTTCTGGCAGCGGTGACAAGAGATTTTGGCAGGGTACCCCAGTTGGAGCACAAAGTACATGTTGTTGCTGCGATGCTGTCGACCTGCAAACGGACAGATACCCTTCTTCAAGTTGCCGCTGTAGCGCCAGGTAAAAGCGTACTTGAAGCTGTACTCCGCGTTCAAAAATTTAACAGCTCGACGCACACACTGGGGCTGCTCGGACGTGGATTTGATGCTGCGGGGAATGACTGGACCCCATGTTCTATGCGGCAGGTCATCGAGCGGCTGCACCAGCGAGCTCTCCCAGAATTGTCGACTCCAAGTACCCCGGAAGGGTCGATTGCCTCCAAATTTGGAGCTGCCGAGCATGCGGAAGCAGCGGTTGGAGTTGTAGATCAGGGAGTCGATGACGGAAATGTCGTAGAACGGCTCCAGCTTGTGCAAGAAGCGCTTGCCGTCGGACGGACAGCTCAGCAAAAATTCATTGCAGCGCGTGATTACGTGCAGGGACTGCTTTTCGCCCTGGCTGGAATCCAGCACCACGTGTGTGTACTCAAGAGAGTGTGCCTCCAGGAGCTTGTTGAGAATAGGTTCCAAGGTCTTCCAGTGCAAGTGTACATCTCCCTCGTCAAAATCAAAAAACATATGGCACGGCGCATCTCGAATCACCTCGGAGTAGTGGCGCGGCTGTTGCTGCATCTTGGTCCACATTGACGAATTGGTGGCGGCGAAAAACCTTTTGCTGCCAGTTTCGTTCAGGCACTCCGCATACACCTTCTGGTCCGTCTGTGCCCTTGTCTGCACCCCTCGCAGCATTGTGTATCCGCTCCTGTGCACATTTTTGTTTGCCATATTTAAGTTGTAATTTTGTGTAAAAATGACGACAGTAATGCCAATCTGTCCCATCTGCCAAAGGCAATATTCTTTGCAAGTCGTACCCCTGGTCCTGCAACCCTGCGGACACGGTGTTTGCAAGCTTTGTTTTGAAGAGTGCAGTGACCGCAACATAGATCGCTGTTCCCTGTGTCGGGAGCTGGTTCGCCTTCACACAGTCAACTTCAGTCTGCAAGAAATGTGCCAAGAGGACAAAGAGGGATGGAAAAATGATTTGTCCGACCTCCTGTCGCCATCATTGGCAGGGCACCGCGTCACCATCAGCGACGGGTTGAAACCAGTAGCGCCCCTACTGGCATTGAAAGCCCACGGCGAGCACAACATACACTGTTTCCGCGAGGTTTTCGTGCACATGATTCAGAAAATGTCGCCTGCCACTATCTACCAGTGGATCGAAGTGTTGAACTTTCGCAACAAGCATGTTTTGAACGATTTGGTTGCCCAGCTGGTGTGCGACAAGCACTTTCTCCTTCGCCACGACGCCCTGTGGGTACTGGAACTCGGCGCCAAGTAGAAGACCCCATTGCACTAGTCCCACTGGGGACCCCAGTCTGGTGTGTGACCGACTAGAACCGAAGTACATACAGATGTTTGGCACGTTTGGCACGTTTGGCACTTGTAGTTGAACCTCCAGTAGGATCCACTGTATGAACTTGTACAACTCCCGAGGAAAGTAACAACGCAATGTAATCGTCAAAATCCTGAGATAAACTAATGGACACCTCTGACGAATTCAATTTGCTCAAATGACCCAAGAATGGATCTGTTACAATAAAATCTATATTGTAATTACCCGTACCCCTTTCACTTTCGAGAGCTTTGTGAAAAGCAACTGTCTGTCGCTCTGGATCTGTACAATAAAAATCAGAATATTCTCCACTTGTATCTAGTAGTGCGACGCTTCCACTTTTTTTGCCATCTTTTTCGTTCTCGTATATATTCATTCCTTGTTCTTCGTATCCCTCAATAATACCTTTTTCCTTCACTTCATTCAACTGCCATATCATCTTAGCATCGTGAAGAAAACTAGCTCGATATCCAGTTAATGCAGCACATTGACGAATTTGATGTGTAATGTCGTTACCTTCGTATTTGACGGATTCTATATTTTCGCATTTATTCGAACGCGTCCACTTATTCGAACGCGTCCACGTCTGTTGCAATATATTGGTTTCAGGGTGCAGACTCCATTTCGTTAAACGACTATGATGTGATCTTTCTCCTCTGGTCACTTTCGCAGAACCGTTCGTAAAATGAAGAACCTCCTGATTCTCTTTCAATCGAGCTAAAAGACTGTAATATCTTATTTCTTGGTTTTCTTCGTCACGAATGTCAGCATTATGACCACCAGACAATCGGGTGGGATCGTCTTCGTCAGCATGGGCTTCGAGCCGATCTTTAACCGTCTCAAAAGTTTTGTTATATGGAACCATGCCATGTCTACCAATAATTATCTTTAGTTGTTCATACTTCTTTTTTGATAAAATAATATCCAGTATTTCACAAAGATATTTCGTACCAGCACATCCAGCAATGGTTACATGTCCACGTGTCAAACATTCATCTAATTTAGAACGAATTACATTGTCTCTTGATGGCTCTGTTTCTTTTTGCTCTCCGGGAAACCATACTCCTTGGCGTGTTTTTTTAATTTTCATTCCCTCTATACATTGATCTGCAATAGGTTTTTCTTTAACATTTTTTGCTTCAACATTTTTTGCTTCAACATTTTCTTCAAAAGTCCAACGGTAAATATCCGCTACTGAAACTTTAGGTCTACCGCTGCATCGTTGAATCAGATTTTGTACCCATGTGCCCTTGTCGCTTGCAACGACTGTAAATTTACCTGGTAGAAAATATTCTACACCATACTTTCTCAATCCACACACATCATCGGATATGAGTACAACAGAAGGCGAGTTTGGTTGCATTGCAACAGAAGGCGAGTTTGGTTGCATTGCAAAATCAGTCATTTGAGTAGATGAAAACACGATATATATAGTGCAATATGTATGTCTACAGAAAACTTACAGAATATTCGACCCCATACTTAGACGTACTTTTTACTATAGTAAACATTAAAAGTTTTTTATTTGGTGTTTTTTATGTTCTAAGTCTGGTGTATTTCTAGGTACTTAAGCGTACAACCACATGTGATTTTTGGCGTCGGTAAAAGGACCCAGTTGTATCTCTGTCCTTTTACCGACGCCGAAATCTTGACATCGTAGTACGCTTAAGTACCTGGAAAAAGGACAGACTTGGAACACAAAAGTGGGTCGAAAATGAACCAAGTGAAAGTTTCTGGCAGAAAATCACGTCTAAGTATGCCCTTGAAAATTCTGCAACCTTTCTGCATGGTATAAATAGAGACAATTCTATTACAAAATGTTGTTTGTACTATTTGCAATATTGACCACTGCAAATGCATTTGGAGACGGGCGCGAGTGTGTCGGATTGGAAAAAAAGAAGGGCAACTGTGTTGCAGTCAGCGCTTGTACCACCAACGAATGGGTATACGGCAAACAAACCGATCCCGTCTGCGACACTCCGGGTCCCTACTCGGACAACTCTATTGTGTGTTGTTTGGACTTGCCAGAATCTGAGGGGGATGCAAGTAAGACAAGTAAGATTAAACATAAAACGCTATAATTTTTGATACACTCTTCTACATTGCTCCCTCCGTACCGGCTTCCACGTTTTGACAAAATCTCTTTCTACCCATGGTATTTCTGTCCACGTTATATCCATTGGTATGCTCGCTGTGTCCCATTGTTCAGCGTCCGACATGGAGGCAAAGTCGACTTGCAGAAAGGTGCCGCTCGACGTAGTGACAATAGCTTTGACAATCCTGAAGTAGCCCTTGTACAAGTATATTGACTTCATTTCTTGGTGTTTTTTGTCCAATGCGTAGGCGTACACCTCGTGTTTGAAACGCGAGACCTGCTCGCCCTTCAGAGTGTCGTAGATAGTTGTGTACCTGTCGTTGTCTTTGAATCTTCCGTAGATGACAGTATTGCCCATTTTTTTATTGGGGTTTCAGTGTCTATATAGTGCGTGCAGAAAAGTTGCAGAATTTTCAAGGGCATACTTAGACGTGATTTTATGCCAGAAACTTTGACTTTGTTCTTTTTCGACCCAGTTTTATGTTCCAAGTCTGTCCTTTTTCCAGGTACTTAAGCGTACTACGATGTCAAGATTTTGGCGTCGGGAAAAGGACACACTTGTATCTCTGTCCTTTTACCGACACCAAAAATCACGTGTGGTGGTACGCTTAAGTACTTCAAAATACACCGGACTTGGAACATAAAAAACACTAAATAA
>MDTF01010036.1_pt1 | contig 20371 bp, 15 predicted proteins | sample 811191 | NCBI WGS metagenome assembly MDTF01 (sample SAMN05326649, study PRJNA326480) | marine metagenome | isolation source: seawater | place: Southern Ocean | collected 2011
ATTTGCCTGAGCACCAGAGTGTGGCTGTACGTTAGCCCACTCAGCATTGAAAAGTTCTTTTAATCTATCAATGGCTAAGGTTTCCACTTCATCAACTACTTCGCAACCTCCGTAGTAACGTTTGCCAGGGTAACCTTCAGCATATTTATTAGTAAGTACAGATCCCATTGCCTCCATTACCTGATCACTTACAAAGTTCTCAGAAGCAATAAGTTCTATTCCGTGTAGCTGACGCTGACGCTCTTGATCGATTAACGAAAAGAGCTCTTGATCTCTATCCATACCTAGTTAAATTATGTACGGACAAAGTTAGAATTCGCGTTCAGGCAATCAAGCCCATGTTGATAAATAAAATCTAGAATTTAGTCTTTCTACTAGTACCCGGTGATTTACCGTATGTGTAGTTGTATCTAGGTCTGAAGAAACTTCTTTTTCCGCTAGCTAACACAAAGCTGTAAGAAACCGAAATAGTTCCGTAACCATCATTGTCATCAGGATTTCCTCGTATACCTCCAGCATTTCCATTTGATCCGGGTCTACGATCAGCTAAAGCAGCAGCTGTTTCACCTCGATCATTTAAAATGTCTTGGTTGTTGATGTATGTAGAGCTAACATCATCTAAATAATCGGTAAAGGTTTTACGCCAGTTGATTTCAATACCAATTCTGTGTCTTCTAAAGCGCTGATTTCTCCCTTTAAATGTGAAGAATCCTCCTAGACCTATAGGAATTACAGGTTGAATGGCTGAATAACTTACACCTTCAGTTTGAAGTGGCCTTAAGTCTTCCCATCCTCCATTGTATTCTGCCTGAGGGTTACTGTAAGCTAAGCCTAAGCCTGCAAAAAGATATAGGTGAAAATCACAAGAATACCTTTTGTGTCCACCAACATCATTAAAAATTATTGGATAGTATTCAAGTCGAGTGCTACCTTCAATAATTTGGTTTCTAAAGTTTAAGTTTCTACTGGTACGATCAGATTCCTGATTTAAGCTATCAGCACCAGTGATGTAAACGTAGTTTAACTGAAAGTTTACACCCAAGCGATATGAGGCGCGAACACGAGCAAATAAACCTCCAGAGTAACGTGTGTTTTCTTGATATAATTTTAAAGAATTGGTTCCAGTTTCAGATGCTAAATCACCAAAATAATTGGCAATTCCAGCTTGAGCACCAATATCCCATTTAAAGGATTGAGCATAAGAATTTAATGCACACAAAGTGAGTGCAATGAAAAGGGTAGATATTTTCATAGCATAGTTTAAGGAGTAACAAATGTAATAATGTTAATTAAAGGTTCAAAACTTCTCTTAATAGTCTTTACAGAACCTTTAAATTCGCGCAACAATCGAAATGGAGATGAATAGAATTTGTGATTTGTTTGATATTCAGTATCCTGTGATTCAGGCAGGTATGATTTGGTGTTCGCCTTGGCAATTGGCTTCAACTGTTTCAAATGCAGGAGGGTTAGGAATAATAGGTTCTGGTTCAATGTATCCTGAAGTATTGAGAGAGCACGTTGAAAAATGCAAACAAGCTACAGATAAGCCTTTTGCGGTTAACCTTCCGCTGCTATATCCAAACATTGAAGAGCACATTCAAACCATTATTGATTATAAAGTTCCAATAGTTTTTACTTCAGCAGGTAATCCAAAAACTTGGACGTCAAAACTGAAAGAGCATGGAATTAAAGTAGTGCATGTAGTTAGTAGTGCCAAATTTGCCCAAAAGGCAGAAGCAGCAGGTTGTGACGCTGTTGTGGCCGAAGGTTTTGAGGCTGGTGGTCATAACGGACGAGAGGAAACAACAACAATGGTTTTAATACCTCAAGCTGTTCAGGCTGTTCAAATTCCAGTTATTGCAGCTGGCGGAATAGGAACAGGAAGAGGAATGTTAGCAGCTATGGCGTTGGGAGCAGAAGGTGTTCAAATAGGAAGTAGATTTGCTGCAACTATTGAGTCATCAGCTCATGAGAATTTTAAAAATGCAATTGTTGAAGCTGGAGAAGGAGATACTCTTTTAACACTTAAAGAATTGGTTCCGGTTCGATTAATGAAAAATAAATTCTTTAATGAGGTGATGAATGCCTACACCAATAAAGCAACCAAAGAAGATCTTGCAGGTTTGTTGGGAAGAGGTAGAGCTAAAAAAGGAATGTTTGAGGGTAATTTGGACGAAGGTGAACTAGAAATTGGACAAATAGCTTCTCTGATAAATGAAGTTAAGCCCGCTTCTGAAGTCTTTAATGAGATCGTTTTAGAGTTCGAAGCCGCAAAAAAAGAGCTTCAAAGTCCAAATTTTAACTTCAAAGCATAATCATTTTAGCCTTTTAATCGTTACAGGTATAAGTGTTAAGACGCATTTTTCTGATAGTATTTTTACTTGGTGTAACACATCTAGCTCATGCAGTTGTAAATCCACCAGAGCTGGCTTGTATCTCTGTTAATGAAGCTACAGGCAATGTTGTATTGAATTGGGTTCCTCCAACTGATCCTAATAACGAGTTTGTAGATTATGTTTTACAATGGTCAACATCTCAAACAGGGCCTTTTAATGATATTGTTATCAATAACATCAATACCTCTAATTACACGCATGTTGTTGATGCAAACCTGAACACGTATTACTATTCATTAAATACGATTTATAATGATGGCAGTGGAGTAGACACGACTTTCTCTAACGTATATCGTACAATTTATCCTGGCTTTTTTAGTCAAACAGACTCAACAGCAACAATAACATGGAATCCAATTTCAACTCCAAACCTTGTTGGAAATAGTAATGACTATGACATTTACCGAAGGATTGGAGGAGTGGGCTTTCCGTGGATTTTGGTAGGAACTACATCATATGGAGTTGAGCAGTTTATTGATACATTCAAGGTTTGTTCCGAAAGTATCGCATATAAAATTGAAATGGAAAATACAGTTGCGAATTGTACTTCTGCTTCAAGCATTATAGAGGACTTATTTGAAGATAATACTCCACCCGAAGTGCCAGCATTTGATTCAGTATCTGTTGATCCTGTAACAGGAAATTTAATTTTAGGTTGGCAACCATCTGAATCTCCTGATACTAGAGGTTACCAGATAATTTACAGAGATTTAGTAGCAGGTCAAAATATCATTATTGATAGCACAATTGGTAGATTTAACACTACATATATTGATGCTTTAGCTTCTGGAAATACGGACATCAGACAATATGGTGTAGCTGCTTTCGATACATGTGAAAAAGGCAATCCTCCAGAGTCAAATGTAAGTTCTATTGATAGGTGGCATAGAACGGTTTTTTTAGAAGCCTTTCCTAATTATTGTGGCAATTCTGTGAATTTACAGTGGTTTAATTATGTGGGCTGGGATACTACGATATCTCATTATGAGATTTTAGTAAGTGAGAATGGATCTCCCTTTACATTAGTGGATACGGTATCATATCCTGACTCGACATTTACTCACGATAGTATTGATTTAACCAATGATTTTTGCTACTTAATTCGCGCTGTTGATAAAGGAAGAACAAAAACCAGCTCTTCAAATTATGCGTGTCCTGCTGCAACAGGTAGCCTTGTGCCAACTATTCACTATCTGAGAAATGTTACCGTTTTAAATAATCAGTACGTATTAGCTAACGTAACAACAGACTCATCTCTTGGAGCTAGTTTCTACGTATTAAACAGAAGTTTAGATACCAGTAGTGGCTTTTTTGAGGTAGCACGTATCCCATTCGAAGGGATGACAAATATTTCTTTAATTGATTCATCTGCAAGAGTTAGTGAGACCGATTATTTCTACAAAGTGTCAATAGAAGATTCATGCGGATTTACACTTGCCGAATCTAACACTGCTAAAACAGTTTACTTAAAAGGTGATTTTGATAAAGATTTCTACGAGAATAATCTACAATGGACTCCATATTACGGTTGGGAAACTTCTGGCTCAACTGTAAATGGATATCAAGTATTCCGGATATTAAATCATGAAATTGAACCAGCTCCCGCGGCAGATTTAAGTGGTTTTACATTTGATTTTAGGGATAATATGAGGCCATTGATGTCATCAGGTCTTCAGGTATGCTATTTTATTCAAGCCAATGAGTCTTCAGGGAATGTATATGGGTTTCAAACCAACAGTGTCTCAAACGTTGTTTGTTTTACTGATAACGCAAGGATTTTTGTCCCTAATGCATTTAAAGTTAATGGTCATGAGCCAACATTTAAGCCAGTTCTGTCTTTTGCTGATTATCGTCAGTTTAATATGAAAATCTTCAACAGATTTGGTCAGTTAGTATACGAAACCAACGATGCAACTCAAGGTTGGGATGGAACAAATAATGGCAACGACTCCCAGCAAGGGGTGTATGTATGGGAAATTCGTGTTGTCAATCTAGCTGGTGATGAACTGGTTAGGAGGGGCTCAGTAGCTTTACTTCGTTAGATGAATGTTAACATTCGTGAAATAGCTGTTATTGCAGGCTGAATTTATACTTTTGTGCAATTTTATATACAAGAGCCAAAAGCAGCGTTATGTCAGCATTTACCAATAAAATAAGAGGCGAGTATTTAACTTACGATGACGTCTTATTAATTCCAGCTTATTCAGAAGTACTACCTAGAGATGTAGATATCACTTCTCGATTCTCAAAAAACATTGTGATTAAGACTCCAATTGTTTCTGCAGCAATGGATACGGTTACTGAGTCTGCAATGGCAATTGCTATTGCTCAAGAAGGTGGAATTGGTGTGTTGCATAAGAACATGACTATTGAGCAACAAGCTGCTGAAGTTCGTAAAGTAAAACGTTCTGAGCATGGTTTAATTCAAGATCCTGTAACGGTAAGTAAAGGCGCTACTGTTGCTGATGTATTAAACTTAATGAAAGAACATTCAATTGGTGGAATTCCAGTTGTTGATGAAAAAGGATATTTGGTAGGTATTGTTACCAATCGCGATTTGAGGTTTGAGAAAAACATGAAACGTTCTATCGCTGAGGTAATGACAAGTGAAAACATTGTTACAATTAACAATGCTGATGACTTAACCAAAGCAGAAGAGGTTCTTCAATCTCATAAAATTGAGAAATTACCAGTTGTAGATAAAGACAATAAGCTAACTGGGTTAATCACTTTTAAAGATATCGTTAAGGCTCGCATCAAGCCGCACGCATGTAAAGATGAGTTCGGTAGACTTCGTGTAGCTGCTGCAGTTGGTATCACAGGTGATATGATTGAAAGAGTTGAAGCGCTTGTGAATGCAGGTGTAGATGCTGTTGTTATTGATACAGCACACGGTCATACTAAAGGTGTTAATGATGCTCTTAAAGCTGTAAAGGCTAAATTCACTAAAATTGATGTTGTAGTTGGAAACGTTGCAACTGCAGAAGCTGCAAGATTATTGGCAGATAATGGAGCCGATGCTGTAAAAGTAGGTATTGGTCCAGGTTCAATATGTACTACTCGTGTGATTGCAGGAGTTGGTGTTCCTCAGTTGAGTGCCGTAATGGAAGTTGCTAAAGAGTTGGAAAACGATAATGTTCCAATTATAGCTGATGGTGGTATTCGATTTACTGGTGATATCGTAAAAGCTTTGGCTGCTGGCGCTAGTTCAGTTATGGCAGGATCATTATTTGCTGGTACTGAAGAATCACCAGGTGAAACTATCCTATATGAAGGTAGAAAATTCAAAGCATACCGTGGAATGGGATCTATTGAAGCCATGCAAAAAGGTTCAAAAGATCGTTACTTCCAAGATGCTGAAGATGATGTGAAAAAACTAGTTCCAGAAGGTATTTCTGGACGTGTACCATATAAAGGATTTATTGCGGAAGTGCTTTACCAACAAATTGGTGGTTTACGAGCAGGTATGGGATACTGTGGTTCAAAAGACATGGATGCATTAAAAAGAGCTCAATTTGTGAAAATCACCTCTGCTGGTGTAGTTGAAAGTCACCCACATGATGTAGCAATTACTAGAGAAGCTCCCAATTATTCTAGAAAATAATCGTTAACCAATAACCAAAACAAGATATTGACAATCATGAACAAATCTTCATTCTTCATGAGTCTGGCAATGTTGGCGTTCATTCTGCCTGCAAAAGCTCAGAAAAAAAATGATCCGGTAATTCTTACCGTTGAAAAAGAAAATGTAACACTTTCAGAATTTGAAGCTGTATACAACAAGAACAACAATGTAAGTGCCAACGTTGAGCAAAAAACTCCTGCAGAATACATGGAGTTATTTATCAATTACAAGCTAAAAGTGAAAGAAGCTGAAGCACTTGGGTTAGACACAGTTGAGTCATACAAACAAGAGCTTCAAGGGTATTTGAAACAGCTTTCAGATCCATATTTAGTTGATAAGCAATACACTGAAGATATGGTTCGTGAGGCATACGATCGTTTACAATACGATGTAAAAGCCAGTCATGTCTTAATTCGTGTTGAAGAGGATGCAAGTCCAGAAGATACTTTAAAGGCATACAAGAAAATCACTGAAATTTACAACAAGGCTAAAGCTGGAGCTGATTTTGGAGATTTAGCTATTAAAAATAGTGAAGACCCTTCTGCTAAACAAAATAGGGGAGAACTTGGCTATTTTACTGCCTTTAGAATGGTTTATCCTTTTGAAAGTGCAGCTTATAACACTCCTGTTGGAAGCGTAAGTAAACCTGTTCGTACTTCATTTGGATACCACATCTTAAAAGTTGAAGACAAGCGACCTGAGATTGGTGAAATTAGAGCGGCTCATATAATGGTTGCTTCTAAAGCTGGTGATGGAAAAGACTTACAGATTAACGCTGAGAAAAAAATCAACGAAATATATGAACGAGTATTGGCTGGCGAAGACTTCGGTCAATTAGCTCGCATGTATTCTGATGATAATGGTTCTAAAGGCAGGGGAGGAGAACTTCCTTGGTTTGGTTCAGGTAGAATGGTTGCAGAATTTGAGAATGCAGCATTTGCGCTTGATTCAAATGGAGCCATAAGCAAACCCGTAAGATCTCAGTACGGTTGGCACATCATCAAGAGATTAGATAAAAAGAATATCGGTTCATACGAAGATGAGTACAAACGTTTAAAATCTCGTGTTGAGAAAGACAGAAGAGGCGAAGGTTCTAAAGAATCTTTGGTTAAAAAATTGAAAGCCGATTATAAAGTTAAAGAGTACCCAAAGAATTTAGCTGAAGTGGAGTCTTACGTAGACTCAAGCTTTTTCATAGGTAGCATCAACTTCACTAAAGAAGACTTAGAAGAATTAGATGCACCACTTATTGTAATAAACGATAAGCTCTACAAAAAAGGTAAAACTACCATTACTCAAGCTGATTTTGCGAAATACATTAAATCAAAATCGCGTAAGCAAAAACCAATTTCAACAGCTATTATTACCAAGCGTTTGTACGATGAGTTTTTCGTGCAATCTATTTTAGATTATGAAAAATCAGTGTTGAAATTGAAATATCCAGAATACAAGGCTTTAGTTCAGGAGTATAGAGATGGAATTTTACTTTTTGAATTGATGGATCAGAAAGTGTGGAAAAAGGCCGTTAAAGATTCTACTGGTTTAGAAGCTTTTTATGAAGCACATAAAACAGATTATATGTGGGACGATCGTTTAGACGCAACCATTTATACCTGTAATTCTGAAGAAAATGCCAAAGAAGTAAAGGAAATGCTAGAGGCTGGAAAATCAGACTCAGCAATTTTAGCAACTGTAAATGAATCTTCTCAATTGGGAGTTGACATCAGAGATGGTAAGTTCACAAAAAAAGACATGCCAGTACTTGAAAAAGTAGAATGGAAAGAAGGTATTTACTCCGTTAATGACAAAGCAAACTATGTAGTTGTTGTTCGTGAGGTTCTTCCTTCTCAACCTAAATCTTTAGATGAAGCAAGAGGTGTTGTAACTTCAGCTTATCAATCTCATTTAGAAAAAAGTTGGATAGAAGAACTAAGAGCTAAATATACATACGAAGTAAATCAAGGTGTTTTAGAACAAGTGAAACCGCTGTAGTTTTTTGAAACAAGTTCTATATACCATATTAACAGTCGTCTTATTTCAAGCTTGTACGTTTTTTCAGGCAGAAGAAGATCGCAAACCTGTTGCTAGAGTTTACGATAAGTATCTGTATGAAGATGAATTGAGTTCGCGTATTCCTAAAAATGTGTCTGCTCAAGACAGTACTGTTTTAGCTCGAAGTATTATCAAAAACTGGATTGAAAAGCAATTACTAGTTTACAAAGCTGAAACCAATCTTCCTGAAGAAAAGAAAAACGTTGATCAAAAACTTCAAGAATATCGTTACGATTTGCTCATTTATGCATACCAAAGTGAATTACTTGAACAAAAGTTAGATACAATAATTTCAGATAAAGAGATTGAAGCTTATTATACGGCCAATCAAGATAACTTTCAGTTGAAAGACTATATCGTAAAAGTGCGTTATGTGAAACTCGAAGAAAACGCACCTAAGGTTGATAAAGTAAGGAAGTGGATGGTGTCTAAACAAGCAGATGACAGAACGAAATTGGAGGATTATTGCTATCAGTTTGCATCCAATTTTTACCTTGACGACAACAGCTGGTTATACCTAGATGATTTATTAAAAGAGGTTCCTCTTGAGGTTTATAATAAAGAACAGCTTCTAAGATCGAGCAAATTAATTGAGTATTCAGACTCAACCAATATTTACTTGGTTAAGATTGCAGATTATAAACTAAAAGATGGGTTGTCACCGTTATCTCTCGAGCGTGAGAATATCAAAGCCATTTTGATGAACAAACGAAAAAAGGAGTTCATCAACAAGATGAAGCAAGATATATTTGATGAAGCTCTTCGTAAGAATAACTTTGAGACTTTCGAAAATTGATGAAAAGAATATATACGATTTTAAGCTTATTGATATTAGCAACTTCTATTTCAGCTCAAGAAAAGTCTAAAACTGAAATTGATGGAATCATTGCCGTTGTTGCTGATGAAATTATTCTTAGAAGTGAATTAGAAGAGCAATACACGCAGTATGCTCGATCAGGCGTTGAGATTAATGAAGATTCTCGATGTTTCATTTTTGAAGAGCTGTTATTTCAGAAGTTATTGTTGAATCAAGCAGAATTGGATAGTGTTGTTGTTGATGAAACTCAAATTCAATCTGAATTGGACAGAAGGATCAACTACTTTGTTCAACAAGTAGGATCAATTGAGAAACTAGAAGAGTTTTATGGTAAATCAATTCGATCTATCAAATCTGAGTTTTACGACTTAATCAAAGATCAGCTTACTGTTCAGCAAATGAAGGCTCAAGTTGCTGGAAATATTACGGTATCTCCTAAAGACGTAAGGGAGTTTTACAACAGTATTCCTGAAGACAGTTTGCCATTTATTAATGCAGAAGTAGAAGTTGCGCATATTGTAATTGATCCTCAAGTAAGTCAAGCTGAAAAAGATTTGGCTAAATCTAAGGTTGAAGGTTTCAGACAACGAATTTTGAATGGTGAAGACTTTGGAACAATCGCGTACTTGTATTCAGAAGATCCAGGATCTGCTCAGCAAAACGGTGAGTTGGGTTTTATGACAAGAGGAATGTTAGTACCTGAGTTTGCTGCAGTAGCTTTCACTTTACAACCGGGACAAGTTTCTGAGGTTGTAGAAACAGAGTTTGGGTTCCACTTGATTCAGGTGATTGAGAAAAAAGGGCAAGAAGTAAATGCCCGTCACATTTTGGTGAAACCTAAAATTAGCACCAAAGATTTGGTTTATTCTAAATCAAAGCTTGATTCTATTCGTCAACAAATAGTAAATGTAGATTCTATTTCTTTTGAAGAAATGGCTGAGAAATATTCAACAGATAAAGAAACCAAATTGAATGGTGGAAAACTGATAAATCCAGCATCAGGCGAAACACGCTACGAGATGAATCAATTAAGTCAAGTTGATCCAGGGTTGTTTTTCGTTTTAGATAAAATGCAAGTTGGTGAAGTTTCTGAGCCTGTTGTTTATCAAAAAAGAGATGGAAGTAAGGCTTATCGATTGGTAAAGTTGCTTCTTGTAACAGAGCCTCACAGAGCGAATTTAAAAGAAGATTATCAACGTATTCAAGTTGCCGCGAAAGGTGAACGAGAAGACGAGCTATTAAAAGAGTGGATAGCAAATAAAATCAAAGGAACTTACATTAAATTGGATGATTCCTACGAAGATTGCAATTTCCAATACAACTGGTTTTAAGATATGAATACCCAACCGTATAAAGATGATGTTCAAGCAGCAGATGCTTTTGCTGCAGATTTCAAAAAACTAAGAACTGAGATCAGTAAAGTTATAATTGGCCAGGAAGAAGTGGTCAAAGACTTATTGATTGCTGTTTTTAGTGGTGGACATGTATTATTGGTTGGTGTTCCAGGATTAGCCAAAACCCTTTTGGTGAATACTTTGTCTCAAGCTTTGGGGTTAAAATTCAACCGTATTCAGTTTACTCCTGATTTGATGCCAAGTGATATCATCGGATCTGAAATTTTGGATAAAGATCGCCAGTTTAAGTTTGTTAAAGGTCCTTTGTTTGCCAATGTTATTTTGGCTGATGAGATAAACCGTACACCTCCTAAAACGCAAGCTGCATTGTTAGAAGCAATGCAAGAGAAGAGTGTAACGGCTGCAGGACATACTTATACTTTAGATAAACCATTCTTTGTATTAGCCACCCAAAACCCGATTGAGCAAGAAGGTACTTATCCTTTGCCTGAAGCGCAGTTAGACCGTTTCATGTTTAACATTTGGGTAGATTATCCTTCATTTCAAGAAGAGGTAGATGTTGTTAAGAGTACAACAACTGATAATAAAGTTGAAATCAATCCAGTTTTAGATGGAGATCAGATTTCGTACTTCCAGCATTTGGTTCGTAGAGTTCCTGTTGTAGATAATGTGGTTGAGTATGCTGTTAAATTGGTTTCTAAAACTAGATTTAACTCTGAACATGCCCCTCAAATAGTAAAAGACTTTGTGAGTTGGGGAGCTGGTCCTCGTGCTTCGCAATATTTGATTTTAGGAGCTAAATGCCACGCATTAATCAATGGGAAATACAGTCCAGATATTGAAGATGTAAAGGCTGTAGCTATTCCAATTCTTCGTCACCGTATTGTTCGTAATTATCGTGCTGAAGCCGAAGGATATACCGTAGAGAAAATCATTTCCGAATTACTATAAAAAAAGCCGGAAGTTAATCTTCCAGCTTGTGTTTTGCTATTCCCAGTTCTTTCATGCGGAGTTGCCATTTCCAGGCGCTAGCCATCATGTCGTGAATATTGTATTTAGGTTTCCATCCTAAAACTTGTTCTGCTTTAACTGGATTGGAATAAATAGATTCTACATCACCAGCGCGTTTTGATCCAATTTCATGTGGTGCTTTAACGCCTGAAGCTTCTTCAAATGCATTGATGGCTTCAAATACTGAAACACCATCACCACTTCCTAAATTGATGATATCGTAAGCAGTTGTATATTCTCCCGATATTTTCTTTTGGAGAGCTTTTACGTGAGCATCTGCAATATCACTCACATGGATGTAATCTCTAATACAAGAACCATCACGCGTAGCGTAATCATCTCCAAAAACAGTAAAATGTGGAATGACTCCTGCTGCAGCTTGCGTAATAACAGGAACTAAGTTATTGACACGTTTGGCTGGTAATTCACCAATCTTACCACTGATATGTGCTCCAACCGGATTGAAGTAGCGCAAACAAATGGCATGTAACGGGTAAGCATTACACATGAATTCTAAAATCACCTCACCATTTTGCTTGGTGTAACCGTATGGTGATTCTGCTTTTTTAAGTGGAGTGTCTTCAGTTACTGGCAAATCCTCAGGATTTACATTACCATATACAGAACAAGAAGAAGAGAAGATCAAATTTGGAACATTAAACTCAACACAACATTTAGCAATATTGATTAATGAGTTGTTGTTGTTATCAAAACAAAAATCAGGGTTATCAACTGAATCAGGAACAGATTTTAATGCTGCGAAGTGAATGACACCAACTATATCCGTGTTTTCTTGAAAGATTTTTCGAGCGGCTTCTAAGTCTCTTAAATCTGTATCGTAGAAAGGAACATCAGCTCCAGTAATCTCTTTAATTCGATCGTAAGTTGTAGCATTTGAGTTGATGTAGTTGTCAACTGAAATAACTTTGAAATTGGCATTTATAAGCTCAATAATGGTATGGCTACCTATATAACCAGCTCCTCCGGTTACTAAAACTGTATTCATTTCTCTCAATATAAAGTGGCAAACATAATGGCCTTTGATTCAAAATAGTTTAATCCAACACATTATTTGTGTTATCATACTATTTCTAAACTGTTTTTGCAATGATAAAAAAACCGCGAATAGTGCTACATTTGTGGGATTAACCGTGTTATTATGACGACTAAAAGTCTAGTTAAATTAGCTGTAAACGCCTCAATTAGAGCAGGAAAAAGAATCTTGGAAGTTTATGATTCGGAATTTGCTATTGAGCATAAAGATGATAAATCTCCATTAACAGAAGCTGATAAGCGTTCTCATGAAGCCATCAGTTCATACATTGACGAGTCTCACATTCCAATTTTAAGTGAAGAAGGCCGTCAAATTGAGTTTGAAGAACGCAGCAAGTGGAATAAATTCTGGTTGGTAGATCCGCTTGATGGAACTAAAGAATTCATCAAACGAAATGGTGAGTTTACAGTTAATATAGCATTAATTGAAAATGATTATCCGGTTTTAGGAGTGATCTATGTTCCTGTACAAAATACCTTGTATGTAGGCGTAGTTGGTGAAGGTGCATGGAAATTTGAAAACATTGAAAGCACTGACGATGTAAAAGATTACATGTCTGGTACTCCACTTCCAATTGCTCAAAATAGAAGCGAGTATATTATGGTTGGAAGTCGTTCTCACATGTCGGCTGAAACCGAAGAATACATGGCCAAATTGAAAGAAGAAAAAGGTCATGTTGAAATATTATCAAGAGGAAGTTCATTGAAACTTTGTATGGTTGCTGAAGGCTCTGCAGATGAGTATCCTCGTTTTGCACCAACAATGGAGTGGGATACAGGAGCTGGACATGCCATTTGTAAAGCTGCAGGATTAAAAGTGGATCAGTATCCTGAAATGACTGAACTCAAATACAACAAAGAGGATTTATTGAATCCTTGGTTTTTGGTACACAAATAATCCATGTTCGAAGCAGACTGGCAGAAATATTTCGTTTTAGCTGATTTATTGGCTGTCGTTGTATTATTAATTTGGGATAAGGTAAAAGCCACTTATGTGTTCTTTGGAGCATCTTTTTTGCTAATCTTAACTCAAATTATATCTATCAATGAGTTTCTGCACAGCTTTTCGAATCCGAGTGTTATAACCATTTTTTTATTGATATATCTTACTGCTGCATTGCGTGAGAATTTTGACCTTGTTGGTGGTTTAGATCGTTTTTTTGGAAAAACGACAAATCCCAATATATTCTTATTTAAACTTACAGGAGCAGTGGCTGGGATGTCCTCTTTTATGAACAACACGCCCATTGTTGCACTCTTAACCCCTTATGTTTATCAGTGGGGAAAGAAGAATAAAGTATCTCCATCGAAGTTGTTGATTCCACTTTCTTATGCCGCCATATTAGGTGGTATGATAACGGTAATTGGTACGAGTACAAACTTGGTACTGAATAGTTTTATCTCCAACAACGGTGGGGTAGAACTCAATTTCACAGACTTTTTAATTCCAGGTGTTATAACAGCACTTGTTGGTGTTGTTTTCTTGTCTACTGTTGGAATAAAGTTACTTCCTGAGTCGGTTGATGTGTTACAACAGGTACAATCAAATATTCGTGAGTATTTGGTTGAAACTTCGGTAATTCAACATTCAGCCTTAAACGGTAAAACAGTTCAGGAAGCTGGGTTGAGGAATTTAGATGGTGCCTTTCTTGTTGAGATTTTAAGAGACGGAGAATTAATTAAACCAGTTCAGCCAGATCAAGAAATCCTGGCCAACGATCGATTGTATTTTGCTGGAGACACTAATAACGTGGTAGAATTAGTCAAGAAAACAGAAGGTTTGGATTGGGCTAAAACTGAGCGTTTTCAATTGGGAGATAAGCTAGATATTGTTGAAGCGGTTATCCCTGCTAATTCATTTCTTTCTGGCAAAACACTTAAACAGGTAGAGTTTAGAGAACATTATGATGCTGCGGTAGTTGCTATCCACAGAAATGGTGAGCGGTTGAGTGGTAAACTTGGTGAAATAGAACTTCAAACGGGCGATTTATTATTAATTACTACTGGTAAGCGATTCAAGAAATTGAGCGATCGTGATAAAAGTTTGTATGTGGTTTCGATGGTTAGTTCTATGAATGAAACACCAGTTTGGAAAAAGAATGCTTTTATTGCTGTTGTAGTAGCAGCCATTTTAGGTGTTGCATTTTCAATTATTAAGCTTTTTGTGGCATTGGTAATTATGTTGATGGCTGCAATCGGATTGAAAATGATCAATCAGGTCGGTTTAAAGAAACACACCAATTTAGATTTGTTACTTATTCTTGGTGGAGCGATTTCGATGGGAACAGCATTAATTTCAACGGGTGCTGCTGAATTAATTGCTCGTCCATTCTTAGATGTCTTCACTCCAATGGGAACAGTAGCAGTAGTAATAGCTTTATACTTTTTAACCTTTTTACTTACCTCATTTGTCACCAATGTGGCGGCAGTATCCATTGTATTTCCTTTGGCTTATCAATTGATCCAAGATTTAGGTTTAAACCCAACACCTGTTTATTTAGTTTTGGCCTTTGGAGCAAGCGCTGCATTCTTAACACCTGTGGGCTATCAAACCAATTTGATGGTGTATGGACCAGGGAATTACAGAATGCGTGATTTTGTTAAGATTGGGTTGCCTTTTTCATTGATTTACACAATCGTTTCTCTAGTTGTACTATTAACATTATTTTCGCTGCATGGCTGATGAAAAGTTACATATCATCCCTCACGATCACATTATAGATCGCTTAGCACATAACCAGCAAAATGGCCATCGCTCTTTTGTTGTTTGGTTTGTGGGATTGAGTGGTTCTGGTAAGTCTACACTTGCTGGTAAATTAGAAGAGCAATTACACAAAGACGGAGTTAGAACATACATTCTTGACGGTGATAATATCCGTTCAGGTTTAAATAAAGACCTTGATTTTTCAGCTGAAAGTAGAAGTGAAAACATCCGCAGAATTGCTGAAGTTTCTAAGTTATTTGTTGACTCCGGTACGGTAGTTCTAACAGCTTTTATTTCTCCATTTAAAGAAGATAGAGATAAAGTTCGTGAGATTGTTGGAGCGGATTCACTAATAGAAGTTTATGTGGATTGCCCGATAGAAGTCTGTGAAGAACGCGATGTAAAAGGATTATATAAAAAGGCTAGAGCTGGAGAGATATCTAACTTTACGGGTATCTCGTCTCCTTTTGAAATTCCGGAGAATCCTGATCTCACCGTTAATACTGCCGAATCAGATTTAGAAGATGGAGTGAAGTATCTGGTAAAAGAGATTGAAGCTAGATTGGCACTTTCAGAATAAAGAAGTAGATACCCTAAGAACGATATACGTTACGCAACATTATGAACTACAACTTAAAGCATTTGCAGGAACTGGAAGCTGAGGCAATTTACGTACTCAGAGAGGTTTATGCACAATTCCAAAATCCGGTGATTTTATTTTCCGGGGGTAAAGATTCTATTGTGGTGACTCACTTGGCTCGCAAAGCGTTTCACCCAGCTAAAATACCGTTCCCTTTAATGCACATTGATACGGGACATAATTTCCCTGAAACGATTGATTTTAGAGATAATTTAATCGATAGTATTGGTGCTAAATTGTTAGTTGGTTCTGTTCAAGAATCAATTAATAATGGACGTGTTCAAGAGGAAAAAGGAATCAACGCCAGTAGAAATGCACTTCAAACGACAACATTATTAGATGCGATTGAAGGATACAACATAGATGCGGCAATTGGTGGTGCACGTAGAGACGAAGAAAAAGCTAGAGCCAAAGAGCGTTTCTTCTCACACCGCGATGATTTTGGACAATGGGATCCAAAAAACCAACGCCCTGAGCTTTGGAACATTTTCAACGGTCGCCACAGTATGGGTGAGCACTTCCGTGTATTCCCAATCAGTAACTGGACTGAGATGGATGTATGGCAATACATTTTAGCAGAAAACATTGCAATTCCTTCATTATACATTGCACACCAACGCGATGTTATTTGGAGAAACAATACTTGGATTCCAGTTTCTGAACACATCGAGCTACGCGAAGGTGAAAAGGTTGAAAACAAACAAATCCGATTCAGAACATTGGGTGATATTACCATCACTGGTGGTATTGAATCTGATGCAGATACATTAGAGAAAATTGTGGAAGAAGTAGCTGCTGCTCGTCAAACCGAAAGAGGTAATCGTGCAGATGATAAGCGCTCTGAAACCAGTATGGAAGATCGCAAAAGACAAGGTTATTTCTAATCGCCAAAAAAGAATACAATGAGCTCAAATAGTTATCTAGATATGGAATTACTACGCTTCACAACAGCAGGAAGTGTAGATGATGGAAAAAGTACTTTAATTGGTCGTTTGCTTTTCGATTCGAAATCAATCTTCGAAGATCAATTAGAAGCAGTTGCTAAAACCAGTGATCGCAAAGGATTAGATCACGTTGAATTGGCATTATTAACAGATGGTTTACGTGATGAGCGCGAGCAAGGTATCACCATTGATGTGGCTTACCGTTATTTTGCTACTCCAAAGCGTAAATTCATTATTGCTGATACTCCAGGACACATCCAATATACGCGTAACATGGTTACGGGTGCATCAACAGCTAACTTGGCTTTGATTTTGGTTGACGTTCGTAATGGTGTAATCGAGCAAACTTGTCGCCACTCGTTCATTGCTTCATTATTACAAATCCCACATATTGTTGTTTGTATCAACAAAATGGATTTGGTTGATTATTCTGAAGAAGCTTATAACAAAGTAGTTGATGAGTTTAAAGAGTTTTCAGCGAAATTGGATGTGAAAGATGTACGTTTCGTTCCAATTAGTGCATTACATGGTGATAACGTTGTTAACGAATCTGAACACACTCCTTGGTATAAAGGTGGAACATTACTAAATACGCTTGAAACGATTCATATTGGTTCTGATCACAATCATATCGATTGTCGTTTCCCTGTTCAAACGGTTATTCGTCCACATAGCGATGAATACCATGATTACCGTGGATATGCTGGTAGAATTGCTGGTGGTATCTACAAAAAAGGTGATGAAGTAACTGTTCTTCCTAGTGGTTTCCAAACCAAGATTAAGAGTATTGATACATTAGATGGAGAAATCGAAGAAGCATTTGCTCCAATGAGTGTTACCATGACTCTTGAAGATGACATTGATGTGTCTCGCGGTGATATGATTGTTCGTACGAATAATCAACCAGAAGTAGCTCAGGATGTAGAATTCATGATGTGTTGGTTAAATAACAATCCTCCACGTGATCGTGCGAAATACATTGTTCGTCATACGAGTAATGAAGCACGTGCAATGATCAAAGAGGTGAACTATAAAATGGACATCAATACATTGCACCGCATTGAAGATGACAAGACACTTAAGATGAATGATATCGCTCGTGTTAAAATCAGAACAACCAATCCATTATTCTTTGATTCATACAGAAGAAACAGAATGACTGGTAGTTTGATTTTAATTGATGAGGCTACAAATGAAACGGTAGCAGCAGGAATGATCATCGATTAAGAAAAAGACCTTATAAAATTGAAAAAGCCACTTCATTTGAAGTGGCTTTTTTGTTGAATAATATTTTAAGACTTAGAATTTAAATATACCTCCAAAGCTGTAAAATGCCTTGGTTTATTGTCAAGCTATTATCTAAAAGGAATTCAGAGGTTAGAAAGGTGGAAGAAATAGGAAAGACTATTTCTTTCAATATTAAAATTAGTCTACAACTAACTTCACAAGCTTAGATTCTCCATTAGCGAGAGATATTCTACACATGTAAAGCCCTCTTGCACCTTCAAATTGTACATCAACCATTGAAGTTGAACGAGCTTGTTTTCTGTAAACTTCTTGTCCGTTTATTGAATAGATTGTTACTGTAACATCATCTACTTGATTTTCAAATTGAACAGTAAACTCACCTGAATTTGGATTTGGATACAATGAAATTGAATTGCTTAAGAATCCAGTTTCGATTCCAGTACCAATAATTGATTTACAATCAGAAGTGTCTATACAGCCCTCGTCATTAAATACCATAACAGCGTATTCACCCGAGAATTCAGGAGTGAATGTTGAGAAGGTATCACCAACAACAGAAGCATATCCTCCATTATCTAAACAACTCACCCATTCAAAACGATCGTAGTTTCCAACAACAGAAGCTTCAAGTGTTTGGTTGGCTACAAACTGCGTTGTTACCTCTAGAGTTCCTAGTGTTAAATTTAAAGTTACGGTTGAATCACATCCATATTGACTGGTTAAATTAACTACAGCAGTATTGTTAGATGAAGTGTAAGTAACCCCATCAACCCAAGTATAGCTGTTGCAAGCATATACCTCATCAACTAGATTGTAAGCTCTATTGATCGTTAAATCCAATTGGATAATAGAATCACACCCAATTGAATTGGTTACAACATAAGTGGCTGTATTGTTTGATGTAAAATAGGTGTTCCCATCAATCCATGTATAGCTTTCACAAGCGGAAATTACATCTGTATAGGTTGTAGAATTAAGGATTGTTAAATCAAGAGTAACAACAGAATCACATCCAACCGAATTGGTTAAAGTATGCGTTGCTGTATTGTTACTTGAAGTATATGTTGCTCCATCAATCCACATGTAATTGTCGCAAGCCGTAATTACATCTGTGTATGAAGTTGAGTAATTCATTGTAAGATCAAGTGTCACTATTGAATCACACCCAACAGCATTGGTTAATGTGTGAGTTGCTGTGTTGTTTGATGTGGTGTATGTGTTACCGTCAATCCAAGTATAGCTATCACATGCTGAAATAACATCTGTGTAGGAACTGGAGTAATTGATCGTAAGATCTAGGAAAACGACTGAATCACAACCAGCTGAATTAACTAATGTGTCTACGGCTGTATTGTTAGATGCTGTGTATGTGTTCCCGTCAATCCAAGTATAGCTATCACAAGCTGTAATAATATCAGTGTAATAGGTGTTTAGAATGGATAAGTCTAAAGTTACAATTGAATCACATCCTAGTACATTGGTTAATGTATGGGTTGCAAAATTGTTGTTAGAATAATAGGTTACGCCATCAATCCAAGTGTAGCTATAACAAGCCGTTTGAACATCTGTGTATGTTGTTGTGTAATTAACTGTTAAATCAAGGGTTACAACAGAATCACATCCAACAGAATTGGTTAATGTATGCGTTGCTGTGTTATTGGATGCAGTGTATGTATTCCCATCAATCCAAGTATAATTATCACAAGCTGTAATTATATCGGTATATGTTGTTGAATTAAGGATTGTTAGATTAAGAGTAACAATTGAATCACATCCTACAGCATTGGTAAGCGTATCTACTGCTAAGTTATTAGATGTAGTATATGTGTTCCCATCAATCCATGTGTAACTGTCACATGCTGTAATTACATCTGTGTGGTACGTTGAGTTTAGAATTGTTAAGTCAAGCGTTACAAGAGAGTCACAACCAACAGCATTGGTTAATGTGTGAGTAGCAGTATTGTTAGATGATGAGTATGTATTACCATCTATCCATGTGAAGGTATCACAAGCTGTAATAACATCTGTGAATGCTGTTGAATAAAGAATTGTTAAATCTAAAGTGACAATAGAATCACACCCTACAGAATTTACAAGTGTATCTGTAGCAGAATTATTAGAACTGGTATAAGTATTTCCATCAATCCAAGTGTAACTATCGCATGAAGTAATTACATCAGTGAATGTGGTTGAATAATTCATGGTTAAATCTAGTGTCACAACAGAATCACACCCAACAGCATTGGTCAATGTGTGTGTTGCCGTATTATTAGATGCCGTGTAAGTATTTCCATCAATCCAAGTGTAGCTATCACATGCTGTAACTACATCAACACCTGTATTAGCGTAATTTATTGTGAGGTCTAAAGTCACAATTGAATCACAACCAGCTGTACTAACAAGTGTGTCCATTGCAGTGTTATTAGATGTGGTGTAGGTAATTCCATCAATCCAAGTGTAGCTGTCGCAGGCAACAATGGTGTCGATTGCCCAAGCCGTATCATGAATGGTTAAATCTAAAGTTAC
>MDTF01007095.1_pt1 | contig 20351 bp, 19 predicted proteins | sample 811191 | NCBI WGS metagenome assembly MDTF01 (sample SAMN05326649, study PRJNA326480) | marine metagenome | isolation source: seawater | place: Southern Ocean | collected 2011
CTTCCCGATTCAAAAACTGCTTCCCGAAACAGGGCTGCAAACGTAATCTTTTTCTAACTCCCAACAAGTTTTATTTGAAAAATCTTTTAACGTTTTGTTTAGCCTATATTATTTCTGAGAGCGTTCCTTAAATCAGGGCTGCAAATGTAATCAGGTTTTAGACATAACCTAGCTTTTACATGAAGTATTTTGAAATAAAATCACAGACTAGTATGTACATATTTGATTAGGGGGTAGTTACACTTATTTGATTTGTTTTTCCGTTTTGCATTTTTTCAGAATACAACGCGTAGCTCCATATGTATTGAGCCATCTGCACGGGTGATATTTCTGCTTTATACCCTGGAAAAGCCTCCTCTAACATTTCAGTTTGGACAGCTCCCAAAGCCAAATTGTTAATTTGTATAGGCAGATCCTTCCACTCTTCGGCTAAACATTCTGTCAAAATTGTGAGTGCTCCCTTGCTAGAACTGTATGCAGATAGACCAGGGAATTTGACTGAACCCTGTACTCCGCCCATGCTTGATACATTAATTATTGATAGGAATTGATTATATAAATGCTCAGACACCACCTTTTGAAGGAGGAAAAAAGGAGCTTTTACGTTTGTGTTGTATACATTATCATATTCCTTGGGGGTGATTTCATCGAATGATTTATTCAATGTTAGCCCCGCATTGTTGATTACGAGATCAAACTTGAAAGCCTTTAATGGATCAAGAAGCTCATTATTCTCTTCATATATATGTGTGAGATCGGCTTTTATATGTGTAAGGTTTGTTGAATCGAACCCATCTGTATTGATGTTTGATCTAGAAATGGCAACAACGTGAGCGCCATTTAACAAAGCTATTTTCATCAATTCAAATCCAATACCTCTACTTGCACCTGTAATTAATACTGTTTTCATCATTATATTCGTTACACCAATGTAATATCATACAAATGTATCAGAGACTTTTAATCTTAATTCTGTTTAGTGTTATTATGATTTCCGAAGGCTATGCTCAGAATACGGGAAGTGTTTCACAAACTCCATTTAAGTCATCTACTAACAAGGATAAAAAAGGACTATCAGACAAGATTTTTCTTGGAGGTGGATTAGGAGCCCAATTTGGAACTTACACCTACTTTAATATTAGTCCTTCTATTGGCTATAAAATTACTGACGATTGGCACGCAGGTATCAATTTGAACTATACCTATTATGAGGATCGAAGATATGACTACTCAACCAACGTATACGGAGGTGGTATTTTTACGAGATATATTTTCTTCGACAGCTTTTTTGCTCAAGCTGAATATGAAGCATTAAACGGACAGTGGAGTTTATATAGAGACCGCTATTATATAAACAGTGTATTTGTTGGTGGTGGTTATATCCAAAGATTTGGAAATAGCTTTGCCGCAATCATGTTGCTCTGGAATTTGAATGACACGCCTTATAGTCCGTACGCAAACCCTGTTATTAGAATGACTTTTGGATTTGGGCTATAAAAAAAGGTGTACCATAATAATGATACACCTTAATATAAAGTAGAGAACGATGTTCTTATGATAAGTTCTTCTCTAAAGCTGAGTAGTAGCTTTCTTCAAATGAATCAGCCGAACCCCAATTCTCGTCATCGATGATTACATCATCAGCAGTAACATAACCCAATGTTGAGAAAGGAACATTTTCTTCAGAGATAAACTCCATGAAGTTTTCATACAATGCTTGAGGAACCGAAACCACTATTCTACCTTGAGCCTCACCATACAAGAAAGCATCTTTACGAATAGAAGCATCGGTATCAATTCTAAATCCTAATCCTTTAGGCATTGCCGACTCTAATAATGAGATGAATAATCCACCATCAGCACAATCGTGAGCAGATTCGATCAATTCGTTTTGAATCAATTTAGAAACTACAGCTTGAACTTCTGACTCTTTATCCATATTGAAATACGGAGCTGGAGATTCTTTCACTTTATGGAAAGACGCCAAATATTCAGAAGAAGCGATATCGTTTTGAGACTCTCCGATTAAGAAGATGTGATCTCCTTCACGTTTGAAGTCTAATGTCATAGTGTGTTTCTTATCCAATACTCCAATCATACCGATTGTTGGAGTTGGAAATACTGGAACTTCTTTACCACCTGAAACTGTTTGGTTGTAGAACGAAACGTTACCACCAGTTACTGGAGTTTTGAAATGTTCACATGCAGAACTCATACCTTTAATAGCCATTACAAATTGCCAGTATGATTCTGGATTGTATGGGTTACCAAAGTTTAAGCAGTTTGTAATTGCAGATGGAGCACCACCAGAACAAGTAATGTTACGAGCTGCTTCAGAAACTGCAATCTGTGCACCAACAAACGGATCAGCTTGAACGTATCTTGAATTACAATCTACTGTCATGGCCAACGCTTTGTCGGTACCTTTAATGTTAACCACTCCTGCATCAGACGGAGCATTGGTTCCCATGTTTTTGGTTCCAACCATTGAGTCGTATTGTTCAGCAACCCAATGTTTAGATGCAATATTTGGATGATTCACCAAGAAATGAGCTACTTCTTTCAAATCAGCTGGCTCTTCAACTTGATCAATATTGAATTTCTTGTATTCTTGGAAATAAGCTGGTTCTTTGTATTCACGCTCGTAAACAGGAGCGCCACCACCAAGTACCAATGATTCAGCAGGAGCTTCGGCAACCAACTCACCACCTTTGTAGAATCTTAAGTTAGGACCATCGGTTACTTCACCGATTTTCTCAGCGTTCAAATCCCATTTTTCGAAAATGTCTTCAACCACTTTTTCATGACCTTTCTTCACAACAGCTAACATACGCTCTTGTGATTCAGAAAGAAGGATTTCAAAAGCTGTCATTCCATCTTGACGAGTAGGAACTTTATCTAAATCGATATCCATTCCACAACCACCATCAGCAGACATTTCAGAAGTTGAACAGATGATACCAGCAGCACCCATATCTTGCATACCGATTACAGCATCTGTTTCAGCCAACTCTAAAGTAGCTTCAAGTAATAATTTCTCTTGGAAAGGATCTCCAACCTGAACAGAAGGAAGGTCATCAGCTGACTCATCTGTAATATCTCTAGATGCAAAAGATGCACCGTGAATACCATCTTTACCTGTTGCAGAACCTACAATGTAAACTGGGTTACCAGTACCGCTTGCAGTTGCCGATAATGTTTTACCAACTTCAACAATACCTGCAGAGAACGCATTTACCAATGGATTGGTGTTATAGCTATCGTCAAAGAAAACTTCACCACCAACTACTGGAATACCAAAAGCATTTCCATAGTTACCGATACCTTTAACAACCCCTTTAACCAACCATTTGGTTCTATCCAATCCGATGTTACCAAAACGAAGTGAGTTTAATTGAGCAATCGGACGAGCACCCATAGTGAAGATATCGCGGTTGATACCACCGACACCAGTTGCTGCACCTTGATACGGCTCAATTGCTGAAGGGTGATTGTGCGACTCTATCTTGAAACAACAAGCTAGGCCATCACCTATATCTACCAACCCAGCATTTTCTTCACCAGCCTCAGCCAACAAGTGTGGCCCTTTCTTAGGCAATGTTTTCAACCAGATAATTGAGTTCTTATAAGAACAGTGCTCTGACCACATGCCAGAATAGATTGCAACTTCGCAAAAGTTGGGAGTTCTACCCAACACCTCTTTAATCTTATTGTACTCCTCTTCCAACAGACCTAGGTCTTTAGCATGTTGCAAAGTACTTGGCTGTGTATCTACATTATTCATCATGAGCATCGAATTGTGCGCGCAAAAATAGTCGAATCCATTCAAGAGAATCAAATTCCTGACTAAGTTATTCACTAAGAAAATGAACATCTGCTTACTTTTACCTGAAATTTGGAATATATGATCGCAATTATAACCGGTGCATCAGCCGGAATTGGTGAAGCTACAGCTCACGCATTGGCTGAAATTGGCTACGATATAATCATTACTGGCAGAAGAAAAGAACGCCTTGATGAACTTCAATCTGAAATCGAATCGAAATACAATGTAAAGGCCTTACCACTTGCATTTGATGTCAGAAACTATGAGGAAACTAAACAAGCTTTAGAAGGATTACCTACAGAATGGAGTTCTGTTGATGTATTGGTAAACAATGCTGGATTGGCTGCTGGTTTAGAACCTGTACAAGAAGGCAAGGTTGATAATTGGGAAAGAATGATTGATACCAATATCAAAGGATTGCTGTATGTAACTAGAACAATAGCTCCAGGAATGATAAAAAGGCAAAAAGGCCACATATTAAATGTAGGTAGCATTGCTGGTAAAGAAGTGTATGCCAACGGAAATGTGTATTGTGCAACCAAACATGCCGTTGATGCATTATCTAGAGGAATGCGTTTAGACATGGTTCATGACGGAATTAAGGTTACGAACATAGCTCCAGGGTTAGTTGAAACTGAGTTCTCACTGGTTCGATTTGATTGGGATTCGGATAAAGCTAAAAACGTATACCAAGGATTTGTTCCACTTTCTGGAAAAGACATTGCAGATTGTATTGCATTTGCTGTTACAAGACCAGCACATGTTACCATTGCCGACATGTTAATCTTCCCAACAGCACAAGGAAGCGCTACTACGATTGCTAAAAAATAAAGATGCAAAAAAAGGCTGCCATATATATAGGTATACTAACTACTCTTTTTTCATGTTCTGGACTGCGAAAAGAAAAGGTTGACTTAATCATTCACAACGCCACGATCTACACGATTGATGATATGAGTCACGTTGTTGAGGCGATGGCTATTCAAGGAGATTCTATTCTTGAGATTGGTGCCGAGCATGAAATCATGAATCGCTATCAAGCCAAAACAGTTTACGATGCGCGCAAGCAATTTGTCTACCCTGGATTTATTGATGCTCACTGTCACTTTTACGGCTTTGCCAAAACACTCTCGAAAGTTGACTTAACAGGAACAACGTCTTGGAAAGAATGCTTAGACCGAGTACAGCAATTTGCTGAAGAAAATCCAGATTTAAAATGGATTACTGGGCGCGGTTGGGATCAAAACGATTGGGACGAAAAAGAGTATCCCACAAATGATGAACTCAATCAATTGTTTCCAGATAAACCTGTTTTACTGAGACGCATTGATGGACATGCAGCAATAGCCAACCAAGCAGCATTAACAATTGCTGATATTTCATCAAAAACAAAAATTGAGGGTGGAGCAGTATATTCACCAAATGATAAATTAACAGGAATCTTAGTTGACCGCGCTGTTGATTTGGTTCTAAATCACATTGATGAATTACCCGAATCAGTTCTTCAATCAAACTTATTGCAAGCTCAACAAAATTGCTTTAAGTTGGGATTGACCTCTTTGGCTGATGCTGGATTGACAAAACCAGCCATTCAAAAGTTAGAGCAATTGTACCAAGACAGCATTCTATCTATCAGGCAATACATTATGTTATCTGACGATAGTGCAACACTCGCTTATTACTTACCCCAAGGAATTAACAAAACTCCCTATTTCCATATTGAATCTATCAAGGCATATACCGATGGTGCTCTAGGATCTAGAGGTGCCGCTCTGCTTTCACCCTATTCAGATTCACCTGAGGAATCGGGGATGATTTTATTTTCAGAGGCTCATTTTAGAAATCTTGCAGAAAAAGCATATGAAAATGGTTTTCAGTTAAACTCACATTGTATTGGAGATTCTGCCAATCGGTTGATGTTAGATATTTACGGTGAAGTTTTGGGCGGAGTTAATGATAGAAGGTGGCGCATTGAACATGCGCAAATTGTAAATCCAGCTGATCTGAAGAAATATCAAACATTCACAGTAATTCCATCTGTGCAACCAACTCATGCCATTTCAGATATGCCTTGGGCTGTAGATCGAATAGGAAAAGAACGTTTGCAACATGCTTATGCTTACCAAAGTTTATTGAAGCAGAATTTTATTATTGCATTGGGCACCGATTTTCCAGTTGAAGGAATTGATCCGCTTCAAACTTTTTACACTGCTGTATTCAGAAAAGATAAAAATGGTGAACCCGTTGATGGATTTTTGGCTGACGAGGCTTTATCTCGCGATGAAGCTTTAAGAGGAATGACCATTTGGGCCGCGTTATCTCAATTTGAAGAAAACGAAAAAGGCAGCCTTGAAAAAGGCAAGTTGGCCGACATTGTGATCCTCAATAAAGATATTCTTGAAATTCCTGAAGGCGATTTCCAAAACACAAAAGTGGTTGCTACGTTTATTGGAGGTAAACAAGTATTTCCATTATGAAGCAATTCGTTCTCTTTTTATTCATCTCATTGCCATTTTTATCTACCGCTCAGAATTATTTAGATTCTTGGAGTTCTGAAGAATTATCGAAAGCTAAAACGGCAGAAGAAGCTAGTTATCTAACTCCAGAAGAAAAAGCAGTTGTTCTGTATATGAATTTAGCTCGTTTGAATCCGAAGAAATTCAAAGAGACTATTCTGATACCTTATATAAAGGATCACGAATGGAATCAGGGAAAAGAATACAAATCGTTGATTCGTGAATTAGACCAATCAGAAACTAAGGGTGTTTTAAGTCCTAGGAAAGATTTATATGAATTCGCTTTGATTCATGCTCAAGACATGGGCAAAACAGGAAAGATTGGCCACAATTCATCAAGAGGAGTTTCTTTTCAAAAACGTATCAAGCCGTTACAAGAAACATTTATTGGAGTTGGCGAAAATTGTCAATATGGTTTTGAGGAAGGTATTGCGATTGTTTTGGATTTATTGATTGATGAAGGCATTCCAGATTACGGTCACCGCAAAAATATTTTGAACGAGACCTTTATTTATTGTGGCGTTTCCATTGCTCCTCACAAAAAATACGGTTACAATTGCGTACAAGAATTTGGTGCTGCATTGAAATAGGCACTTCGTTTTATGAAAGAGAAACTAAAAAGCTTGATGCCTCAGCCTGTAAAAACGGGAATTTACAAAGCAAGACTTTCTTACCAAAGGGTAAAGCGATTTGCTTTTGAAGCATCACATCCAGGCAGTCAGTTTGGTTGTAATTATTGTGGAACCAAAATGGGTGCGTTTATGCCCGATGGCGAACCACATCAGATTTTAGTTGACCTTCAGGTTTTGAGTGCCGGAGTACGTGAGCATTGTAGATGTCCGCATTGCTATTCTAAAGATCGAGATCGTTTGATTCGTTTTTTCATTGAACGAAAAACCCATTTACTTTCTGAACCAAATACAGTTTTACATTTTGCACCCGAACCAGTTGTCAGAAAATGGTTCAACTCTTTGAACAATTTGGTATACATCAATGCAGATTTAGACCCTATGTTGGCTGATGAAGTAATGGACATTACAGCCATTCCTCTTCAAAAAGAATCTGTTGATGTGGTTATTTGCAATCATGTTTTAGAACATATTCCGAATGATGGACTTGCCATGCGTGAGTTATTTAGAGTAATGAAACCAGGTGGATGGGCAATTCTTCAAGTTCCGATCTCCCCTATTCTAGATAAAACCATCGAAGACCTTTCTGATTTATCACATGCTGAACGTGAAAGAAGGTTTGGTCAACGCGATCATGTTCGCATTTACGGTAAAGATTACGTTGAAAGACTCATGTCTATTGGCTTTGAAGTAAAACAAATTGAGCCTTCCAGTTTCTTGTCAGATACTGAAATTGAGCACCACGGCATATTGGCTCAAGAAACGATTTACTTCTGCACAAAATCTTAACACGTTAGTTCCAATTTCATCGTTAAATTTGATCTTGTCACCTCTCAGAATTACTCTTGATTTGTATCGGTGAGTGATTAATCACCTTTAGTTATAGAAAATACCCCTTCGATTTGACATAGGAATTGAAAAATCCCTATTTTAGTAAGCTACGAAGAAGCATTATACAAAACATGACTACAAAACTGACGCGTCTTTTCGACACGATATATTACCAGCAGGAGAAAAATCCAAATACAGATGCTTTCACTGCCAAGGTTAATGGAAAATGGGAACCTTTATCAACTTCTGATTTTATCGATCAGATGAACACTTTCAGTAGAGGTTTATTAGAATTAGGAATTCAACCAGGCGATAAAATCGCTTTGATCTCAAATAACAGACCTGAGTGGTGTGTGGCTGATTTAGGTTCCTTACAAATCGGAGCTATTGATGTTCCTATTTATCCAACCATTTCTATTGAAGAATACGAATACATTTTCAATCACGCTGAAATCAAATTGTGTATTGTTTCAGATGACGTTTTGCTAGAAAAAGTTCGCGCTGTAAATGATAAGGTTTCAACCCTAAATGGAATATACACTTTCAATAAAATTGAAGGCGCTAAACACTGGTCGGAGATTTTAGAATTAGGGAAAGACAAAGATCAAAGCCGCGTTGAGGAACTAAAGAATCAAGTAAATGGTGATGATTTAGCATCTATTATTTACACTTCTGGAACTACTGGAACTCCAAAAGGGGTTATGCTTTCACACAAGAACATTCTTTCAAACTCCATTGCATCAACAGATCGTTTACCTGAATTGATCAATGCTAAGAGTTTGTCGTTCCTTCCTATTTGTCACATTTACGAACGCATGATTACGTATTTGTACATCTATAATGGTGTATCGATATACTTTGCTGAATCTTTAGAGACAATTGGAGAGAACTTAAAAGAAGTTAAACCTGATATTTTCACTGCTGTTCCTCGTTTACTTGAAAAAGTATACGACAGTATTATCGATAAAGGAAATGCCTTAACAGGAATAAAAAAGAAACTATTCTTTTGGGCTGTTTCTGTTGCTGAAGAATGGGAACCCTATGAGAGAAATGGATTCTTTTACGGCATAAAACACAGTATCGCTGATAAATTGATTTTCAGTAAGTGGCGTGAAGGAATTGGTGGCAACGTAAAAGCCATCGCTTCGGGTAGTGCAGCTTTGCAACCTCGTTTAGCTAGAATCTACAATGCTGCTGGAATTCCTGTGATGGAAGGTTATGGATTAACAGAAACATCTCCGGTAATTTCAGTAAATCAAATGGCTGGTCATGGTTTTATGATCGGAACAGTTGGCCGTTTGCTTCAAGATGTTGAAGTGAAAATTGCCGCTGATGGTGAAATCTTGTGTAAAGGACCTAATGTTATGATGGGCTATTACAAAGACCCTGAACGTACACGTGAGGTTTTAACTGAAGATGGCTGGTTCCACACAGGTGATATTGGAAAATTCACAGGAGCTAAGAATGATTTCTTAAAAATTACCGACCGTAAGAAAGAGATTTTCAAAACTTCTGGTGGTAAATATGTTGCTCCTCAACCTATCGAAAATAACATCAAATCGAGTACTTATATACAAGAGGTGATGGTTGTTGGTGAAGGCAAAAAACACCCTGCTGTTTTAGTTGTTCCAGCGTTTGAAGTAATCCAGCCTTGGTGCAAGCGCCACGATGTGGATTGCTATACCAATGAAACCATGATTCAAGATGATCAAGTTCGTGCTTTAATTTGGAAAGAGATTGAAGAGCGTATTCAACACTTGGGTAAATGGGAGCAACCTAAGAAAATGGAATTGTGTAGTGCTCCTTGGGGAGTTGATACAGGAGAATTGACTCCAACACTAAAATTAAAACGTAAGAAGATTTTAGAAAAATATGCCGATCTTGTAGATAAAATCTACGAATAATGGCGCGCTACAAAACACTCAACGAGTTTTATCCCTTCTATTTAGAAGAACATCAAAATACAACAAGCCGAGTTCTACATTTTATTGGAACTGGCTTGTTTTTTTCTTTAGTGATTTACTGTATTTCCACTTCCAGTTGGAATTTATTGATCTTCGGCCCTATTGCTGGTTATGGTTTTGCTTGGGTTGGACACTTCTTTTTTGAGAAAAATAAACCTGCGACTTTTCAATACCCCCTATTCAGTTTGCTTTCAGACTTCCGTTTATTTTTTGAAATACTGTTTGGAAAGCAGAAATTCACTGTCTAATGAATGCTAAGAGGAACATTCAACCTAAATAATCGTTTCTATTTTAGTATAAAACACTATTATTGTAATAGTTATAACGTCCAATGTGTGGATTCACCACCTTTAGACAATGTTCTAAAGGATTGATAGCGGTGAACTCTGACTTTGGACTTTTTTTATTTCCAATGAAAACCGCCATATTAATTGATGGAGGATTTTTCCTCAAACGCTACAAACAAATCAAAGGATTTGATAGTGACGACACTCCTGAAACTGTCGCTAAGAACCTAGTCTCATATTGCTTCAAGCATATTAATCGAGTAAACCAATACCGGTCGAGGTATAATTTACCTTTAACTGAATTATACAGGATATTTTACTACGATGCAAAACCATTTGATGGAGATTCAAGAAACCCTATCAGCGGAAAATCAATAAGCTTTAAAAATACACCTCAATATAAGTTTAGGCATTCACTTTTTGAGGAGCTTAAAAAACAAAGGAAAATCGCTTTAAGACTGGGATTTTTAAAAAACAGTTCAAAAGATTGGGTAATTAGGGGGCGACACACAAAAGCACTTATTTCAGGTAAAATAACCATTAATGACTTAACCACTCAAGATCTAGATTTCCCATTGAATCAGAAGGCAGTAGATATGAAAATTGGTTTAGACATTGCCACATTAGCTTTTAAAAATCAAGTTGAGCAATTAATCTTGATTGCTGGTGATAGTGATTTTGTTCCCGCAGCAAAGTTTGCTAGAAAAGAAGGTGTAGACGTAATACTCGATCCAATGCTAAATAATATCGACCCAACCCTTCATGAACATATTGATGGATTAATTACTATAAAGGATATGAGTAAAAAACCAAACTCACTTCTTTAACTCATTAACAAGACTCTGTTATAAGAATTCAATTAATAGAAGGAAAAGGAGAACATCAACTCCTTACTTTGTAACGCGATATGGTAATGCATTACATCTTTCTATTATTCTTTCTGATTGCTTTTATAGCAGCACTTATTAGAACAATCGGCTATTTCTACAAAGATTTTTTAGCCGAATGGGGTCTGATTTTTTCAGATGCAGATTTGTATGCTTTTAGAGATTTGGTTCAAGCCACCTTTAATATGGCTGAAGCATCTATCGGAATTGTGATTTACCTAATCGGAATTATGACACTATGGTTAGGTATTCTGCGTATCGCTGAAAAAGGTGGCGTTATCAATTGGATGTCGAAAAAAATTGAACCATTCTTCATATTACTCTTTCCTGAAATCCCGAAAGGACACGAAGCTCATGGAGCAATTGTCATGAATTTTGCTGCAAACATGCTAGGACTTGACAATGCAGCTACTCCATTTGGTATTAAAGCCATGGAGCAATTGCAAACCATCAACCCCGATCAAAGCAAAGCATCCAATGCTCAAATCATGTTTTTGGTTTTAAACACCAGTGGTTTAACACTGATCCCCATTAGCGTGATGGCATTGAGAGCCGCTGAAGGTGCTTCTCAACCAACCAATGTATTCTTACCCATATTATTGGCTACTTATTTTGCTTCGTTAGCTGGATTGATTGTAGTTGGTGTCAAGCAAAAAATCAATCTCTTTCACCCAAGAATTTTAATGGTATTGGGTGGATTAACCGCCTTCATCGCTGGATTGATTTATTGGTTAACCAGTCAAACACAAGAATTCATCAATGGATTTTCAACCGTAACAGGCAATTTCATTTTGATGTCGCTGATTATTATGTTTCTGATTATTGGATACAGAAAAGGAATCAATCTTTATGAAACGTTTATTGAAGGTGCCAAAGAAGGATTTTCTACATCCATCAAAATCATTCCGTACTTAGTTGGAATTTTAGTAGCAATTGGAGTTTTCAGAGCTTCGGGAGCGATGGATTTTATTATTGATGGAATCGAATGGATAGTTGCTTCTATGGGATTCAACACCGATTTTGTGGGTGCACTTCCTACAGCATTTATGAAGCCATTAAGTGGTTCAGGAGCTAGAGGAATGATGATTGAAACGATGCAAAACTACGGACCAGATTCGTTTCAAAGTTTCTTATCAGGAATTTTTCAAGGAAGTACAGAAACTACATTTTACACGATAGCCGTTTATTATGGAGCGATAAACATTTCGAAAACCAGATACACTGCCGTTGCTGGATTAATAGCCGATTTCGCTGGAATTCTAGCAGCTATTTTTATCGGTTATTTATTCTTCGAAGGTTGATAACGCTCTAGCTTTCCCACTACTGACTTTTGTATTGCTCTCAGCTACATAAGGATATTGAGAAAAGATGAGTGAAACTATTTTTCGGGCTTCTTTCTCATTTAAATTGTTTCCTTGAATATTTCCTTGAGCACCACCCTGCCAAATCAATCGTTTTTCATCGGCTAAAACAAAATCAATCACTAGTGTTCCTTGCTGATAACTGTACTCGCGGTATTGATAGTTATCCCAACCGTAGTATCCCCATCTCGGGTCATACATACCTGGGGTTCTATCAACAACCACCTCTTTTTTCTGCTGTACACGACCATCAAAGGCGATGATTAAATCTGGCAATGTATCTGCCAACACATATCCTCTTTTATCCATCAACGTTTGAATTGAGGCTTCAATGCGTTGATATGTAAGGTCAGAGTACTTTTCATCTTGATTGGTATGTACAATCTGATACGTTTTCAATTGCGAAAAGTCGGCTCGAGGATCTTGATCTGTAAAAAGCTGATAAGAAGGTGAGCAAGCCACCATCAATGCTAGACTTAAAATCAGTCCGAAAAACAACCTATTTATGCTCTTAATTCTTTCCATGCTTTTCCAAGGTTACGAATAATATCTCCAGCAATTAATGATTCTTGACCTATTTTAAGTGCTGCAAAATCACCAGCTCTACCATGTATATAAACACCAATTATTGCTACTTGTTTGGGAGAATAGCCTTGAGCCAATAATCCTGTTAAAATTCCAGTTAACACATCACCCGAACCTCCAGTTGCCATTCCGGGGTTTCCTGTTTGATTGAAAATAATCTCACCATCTGGAGATGCAATGGCCGTATAGTGGCCTTTCAATAAAGTTACACAATTGTATCTGCGGGCAAAAGCGCTCAACTCTTGCAAACGATGGTAAGGAGAAAAATCGCCAACCAACCGTTTAAACTCTCCTGGATGTGGCGTTAAAATACTTCCTTCAGGAATTAACGCCAACCACTCTTTGTTTTCAGATAAGATGTTAAGCGCATCGGCATCCAAAACAATTGGTTTATCTGCTAATTTAAGGGTGTTCCACAACCAATGAGTTACAGTTTCAGATTGACCAATGCCTGGGCCAATTCCCATGGCATCAAATTCGTGGTGATCGCAGATATAGTTTAATTCACTGTCATCGTCATCTGGTAAACACATGGCTTCTGGTGCAGAAATTTGCATGATTTGCAAACCATCGCCTGGAATATGAGCAGTTGTTAAACCTGCTCCTGAGCGCAAACACGCTTTGGTGGCCAATACAGCTGCCCCCATTTTACCACGAGCTCCAGCAGCAATACACGCATGACCATAAGTTCCTTTGTGCTCAAATGCTTTTCTTTTCTTCAGCAAAAGTCTGATCCAATCGGCATCTGACGCGAAATATTTAGTTGGTTCTTGGAATATAAAATCTTGACTGATTCCAATGGGTAATACATGAAATTCACCAACATAAGTATGATTCTCGGGCATGAAAAAAGAAAGCTTCGGAAATTGGAAAGTTAAAGTGTGGTTGGCTTGAAATCTTATTCCACTATTTTGGTCGTTGTCTTCGGCAAATAATCCTGAAGGAATATCAACGGCAATTCTAACAGCTTCTTGCCAATTGAGGTATTCCATGATTTGACTTACCCAACCTTCAACCTCACGATTTAATCCTGTTCCCAATAAAGCATCAACTAGAATTGTTCCATGAGAAATTGCAGGTAAATCATCGGCACTGGTGACATCTTCATGTGCTAAACCAACCTGATGTAAACGATTGAAATTCTCTTGAAAATCTGGTGATCCGTTTTCTGAAAAGCGAACGATTGATATGCGGACACTGTAACCACTGTGTTTCAATAACCGAGCGAGTGCCAAACCATCTCCACCATTATTTCCCATTCCAGCCCAAATCCAAATCAAGCGTTTTTTGCTGACGTTAGCCAAAAACCAAGAATGCAGTTGCATGGCAGCACGTTCCATCAAATCAATTGAACGAATAGGTTCATTTTTAATGGTGAATTGATCCGCTTCTTTTATTTGATCTGCTGTGTATACTTTCATGATTTCTCGGTTTTCTACGAATTTAACATGAGAAATTTTAGCAGATTATGACCAAAATCAAATATTCTAAAAAAAGAAAAATCCCCCGAGCCTATGCTTGAGGGATTAGAATTAAACTGTTAGTATCTTATCATGAACCTCCAATACCTGATGAATGATTGATTTTTCGCCATCATTGTGAATGACATATTTGGCGTAAGGTCTTTTTTGCTCATCGCTCCATTGTTTAGAGATGCGATCTTCCACATCCTTGCGAGTCATTGCATCGCGTTTGAGAACACGTTCAATTCTTATTTCGATGGGAGCTTCTACCAAAATTACCTCATCGCAAGATTTATAAGTACCGGCTTCAATTAAAATAGCCGCTTCTTTTAAAACATAAGGGGCGTCTTGTTGAGCCAACCATTCTATAAAATCATCGCCAACTGCTGGGTGAATAATAGCGTTGAGCTGTTGCAGTTTCACTTTATCTTTAAAAACAATTTGAGCTAAATAGGCTCTATTTAATTCGCCATCTATATATACCTCATCGCCAAAAAGATCAATAACAGCTTCTTTAACTTTGGGTTTGAAATACAATGCTTTTGCGCGATTATCGGCATTGTAAACAGGTATTTTCAATGATTCAAAAACTTTACCAACGGTAGTTTTTCCACTTCCAATTCCACCTGTTAAACCAATAATTTTCATTTTCTACGGATAATGTATTCTACACGAGTAGGCTCAAAATCTATGACCTCAACATTGGTTGCTGCCGATTCTATAGAAACGTGGAGTTTTATGGGAGAGTCTTTTGCAATGTCTTTATAGTCTACCACAGCTGAGAAATTGTGGATATTAATTTGGTCGAAAACAGACAATCCAGCTGCATATTTCACTTTTACATTTGAAGGGTAAACACTTACCGCAACTGAGTCAGGCACATTCTCTACTTTAATGGCTATGCTCATTTCACCTTCTGTAAGCTGTTCAGCTTCAGCTTCAACATGGATGTATTGAGGTTCAACCCTGAGTTTCCCTGAACTTAAAGCTAAAGGTAAATCAAATGAAATACGTTCTTTTAAATCTAAAATCTCTTTTTGAGCTGTTGCCACCTGATCTATTTCTTCTAATAAGTGATCTGGGCCATATATCATGATTGAATCGGGCTCAACAATAATTGGTTTTAATGCGTGGTGATTGGCTGGTTGAATGTTCACTTCCAGCTTAACTGGTACAAATTTTTGAGCAACATCTTCTAAAACCAACTGAATAGAATCATGAGATGCTCCAAGAATACTTACAATTCTACCTAAATCGTTGCTCAATTCTTTGTTGAGATTTCGAGTGTTGATTGAAATCTTTTCTTGACCAGATTTTACGTAAATCGGATATGAAGAAGTATTGATAATTAGCGGATCTTGAACATCCTTATCAATTGAAAGTAGATTGAATCCGTCTCCTTCAACTCTCACCTGAATGTGATCCGGAGGAGAGTTTACAATCATTTTTCCATCAGGAATATTGTTGTATTGAATGGGAACAGTGATGGCTACTACATATGATTTGCTGAGTGCATTGAGCAGCCAAAAGATAGTTGCGATAACTACACAAAAAAGAAAAATGGTGAACTTCCGATTTAACCGGAAGTTCTTTCCCCATTTAAGTATGTTGTTTGTTGAAATCACGGATTAATAATTCCCGTGAAAGGTACTACTTATTTGCACCTTGTGCTAATTCACTTACTCCAGCGCCTTGTGTATATTCTGGAGAAATTGCAGACTTTTCGATGACCATTTTTGTTTTGCTTTCAACTTCAATCAAAACAGTAGTATCTCTAATTTCTAACACTTTTCCGTGAATTCCACCAATGGTTACAATGTTTGCACCTTTTTGTAATTCTTCTCTAAACTTCTTAGACTCTTTTGCTTTTTTCATTTGCGGTCTGATAATGAAGAAAAAGAAAACTACCATTATCAATAAAAGAGGACCGAAGTTTCCAATAATTTGTTCCATGAGATTTTAAGTCTGATTTGCCTATTAATTATTTTCATCTGGACCAACTACGTCACCAGAAATGGCAACTACGTTAGTTGATGGATTTGTATTTGCAACGATATATACTTTTTTGTGTTGACGTCCCATTTTTCCATCACTATTGAATAACACTTCAATTGTACCAGACTCACCTGGTGAAATTGGAGTTTTAGGATATTCAGGAACAGTACATCCACAAGAAGCACTTGCTGAAGAAATGATTAAATCACTTTCACCAGTATTGGTGAATTCAAAAGTCATACGAGCTCTATCACCTTGAACGATAGTACCGAATTCTCGTAAATCTGTTTCAAAGGTCATTATTGGCAATCCTTCTTTTGAATCTGCATCATCAGCAGTTGCAGGATTTTTAACCAAATCTGTAGAAATGTTTTCAGAGTTGTTTTCTCCACAAGAAATCATCAAAAGCACTACGGCTATTGTTCCAAATATTTTTCTCATTGTTATCTTAATTAATTAAACCTCTTCCTGTTTTGGCAATTTTATTGTCGTTCTTCAATTGGGCTACCAATTTATCTAGAACGCCATTAATGAAATTGCCCGAATTCGGTGTGCTGTAGCTTTTGGCTAATTCGATGTACTCATTCAACGATACTTTAACAGGGATGTTTCGGAAATACAAAACTTCGCAAAGTGCCATTTTCATAAGTAACACATCTAGTTTTGCAATACGTTCTAATTCCCAGTTTGAAGTATTGTTATCAATGAGACTTCCTAACTCAGGGTCAAAGGAAATGGTTTTTTTGTACAATTCTTTGATAAACTGGATATCATCTTCCTTGTCTTTGAATAAAGTTGGGAGGATACTACTATCCGGATTATCGTCATCTTTTAGTGTATTGATGAACTTTACGATATTGATGCATACCAATGAAAGATCATCATACCAATAGATGCTTCTATCTTCTAAGAAATCATGTAGGATTTCATATTCTGCGATAAATGCTTTGAAAATTGAGATGATGAACTGCTTATCTTCTTGAAAAGATCTGCTTGGGTTGTTCATATACTCAATGTACAATTCACTATCACGTATTTGTCTCCATAATTTTTTAACGTTATCTGATTCAATTGCCCATGAAATTTTCTTTGTCTCAAGTAATTTCTGAATCTGAACGTTGTTATCAATAATAGATAAGACCTTATTATCTACAAATTTGGTATTGGGATTAAGGTCATCTTCGGTTGGTAGACGTTTTTGACTGTTTAATTCAATTTGACGTCTTGCCATTTCTCCCATGTCTGTAATCAACAACAACATATACAAGTACAAATCTTGAATGTCATTGATACTTTTCAGCATGTTTTTTTCGCCAACAATCATGTCTTTGTTAGACGATTGATAAGCGTATAGAGCTTGAAAAACCTTTACCCTAAGGTATCTTCTATTTAGAATTCCTTGTTGTTGCATCTTCTATTAAAATCCTCTGTGCACGTTGGCTATTGATTCAATTCTTCTTTCAGCCATTCGGTTAGCAGCAAGGTAAGTCGGGATATTTTCTTCATCAGCAACTCTAAAAATCTCTAGAGTTGTGTTGTATATATTTTCGGTTTGAGCCATTGCTCTTTCTCTGTTGTATCCTTCCAGTTCAGAGAAACAATTGATAATACCACCAGCATTGATAACATAGTCTGGAGCAAAAACAATTCCTTTTTGCTTTACCGCTTCACCATGTATTTTTTCATTTGCTAGCTGATTATTTGCTGCACCTGCAATAATTTGAGCCGATAACTTAGAAAGTGTATCATCATTAACAGTAGCACCCAACGCACATGGAGCATAGATATCCATTGGTGTTGTATACACAGCATCAATGTCTATTACATTAACATGCGGATGCTTATCTGTTACTTTCTTCAAGTTATCTTCATACATGTCGGCAATAAAAATGTGAGCACCTTCTTTTACAAGGCTATCGATCAAATTTCTACCCACATTACCAGCACCTTGAACCACAATACGTTTTCCTTCTAAACTGTCTGAACCATATTGTTTTTTAGCTGCAGCTTTCATTCCCATGTAAACACCATAAGCTGTTACAGGAGATGGATCTCCACTACCGCCTAGAGATTCAGGAATACCCACAACGTGTTTTGTTTCCATGTGAATGTATTCCATGTCGCGAGTGGTCATACCAACATCTTCGGCAGTAATGTATTTACCACTAAGTGAGTCAACAAATCGGCCAAATCTACGCATCAAAGCTTCAGATTTAATTGAGCGAGCATCACCAATAATAATGGCTTTACCTCCACCTAAATTTAAACCAGAAATGGCTGATTTATACGTCATACCTCTTGATAAACGCAATACGTCATTCAAGGCCTCCAACTCATTTTTGTAAGACCACATACGGGTTCCACCTAGAGCAGGACCTAAAACTGTATTATGAATTCCAATGATTGCTTTTAGTCCAGTTGCTGAGTCGTTACAGAAAACGATTTGTTCATGCCCTAAGTTGAGCATTTGTTGAATGACCGGATTATCGGTGTCATTCGCGTTGTTATAGGATTTCACTTCCATACTGAACTATTTTAGAACGTACATGTTAAACTGCGAGCTTATTTATCTCTACTTTTGGCCCACCTATTCGGAGGGCAAAAGTAGTTTTTTTTCATTCCGAAAAACAGGTTCAGAAGAACAGAATTAATGAAGTCGTTACTCTATCTCAATAAATACTTCTTTAAATACAAATGGCATTTGATCTCAGGGATCCTATTTATCGCCATTTCAAACGCATTTTCGATCCTTCCGGCTCAGATTATTCGTTTTGCATTTGACTTAGTAAAAGAAACTATTATTCAATACCGCGTTTTGGATGAATTCTCAATCCAAGATGATTTCTACAAGGTATTGAGTAGAATCTTGCTCTTGTTTGGAGGGTTGGTTTTAGGATTATCATTATTAAAGGGATTGTTTTTGTTTTTCACCAGACAAACAATCATTATTATGTCTCGAAGAATTGAGTTTGATCTCAAAAATGAAATCTTCGAACATTATCAAAAACTGAGTTTAGCCTTTTATAAACGCAATAACACAGGCGATTTAATGAATCGCATCAGTGAAGATGTTAGCCGTGTGCGCATGTATTTAGGGCCTGCAGTTATGTACAGCATCAACCTATTGGTTTTGTTTGTGATGGTTATCATGACCATGTTATCTGTAAATGTGAAGCTTACACTGTATGTGTTATCTCCTCTGCCGCTTCTTTCCATTTCCATATATTATGTGAGTAACATCATCAACTCAAAAAGTGAACGTGTGCAAAGACAGCTCTCTAATTTGAGCACTTTTGTTCAAGAAGCATTTTCAGGAATTCGCGTTTTAAAGGCTTACAACCGAGATCAACAACGCTTGGAGTATTTCCAAAAAGAAACAACTCAATACAAAGACCTCAACTTAGATTTGGTTCAGGTGAATGCCTTGTTTCAGCCACTCATGATTTTGTTGATTGGATTGAGTACCATTATCACTATCTACGTGGGAGGAAAACTTGCTGCAGCAGGTGAGGTTACAACCGGAAACATTGCCGAGTTTGTTATTTATGTAAACATGCTTACTTGGCCAGTAGCTGCGGTTGGTTGGGTTACCAGTTTAACACAACGTGCTGCCGCTTCTCAAGAGCGAATTAATGAGTTCTTAAAAAGCGAGCCTGAAATTGTAAATCACCAACCAGATAGATCAAACATCAATGGTTCAATTCAATTTAAAGATGTTTCATTCACATATCCAGACAGTGGAATTCAAGCTTTAAAGCAAATTTCATTTGATATTGAATCAGGAAAATCTTTGGCAATTATTGGTAAAACAGGTTCAGGAAAATCAACTATCGCCAACTTAATAGGTCGTCTATTCGAAGCTAACTCAGGCGAAATCTCAATTGACAACACACCACTAAATCAATTGAATTTAGGCGATTTAAGATCATCAATCGGATATGTTCCTCAGGAGGTTTTCTTATTCTCAGATTCCATTAAGAACAACATTGCTTTTGGTTTAAACGAAA
>MDTF01013516.1_pt1 | contig 20333 bp, 18 predicted proteins | sample 811191 | NCBI WGS metagenome assembly MDTF01 (sample SAMN05326649, study PRJNA326480) | marine metagenome | isolation source: seawater | place: Southern Ocean | collected 2011
ATTGGGATTAAACACAAATATAATCACAAGGTAGTTGTTACTGGCAATATAATTAGAGAAGAAATTTTAAATTTTAAAAAAAATAATCAATTTACTCCGGAGACATTAAATATTTTAGTTTTAGGAGGTAGCCAGGCAGCAAAATCATTTGGAGATTTTTTACCTAAAGTTTTTGAACAATGTAAACAAAAGAACATAAAAATAAAAATTTTTCAACAATGCATTGAATCACAAACAGAAAAACTAAATAACATATATAAAAATTTAAATTTTGACTTTGAGTTGTTTAATTTTACTAATAATATTTTAGAATACTTTGCAAAAACTGAATTGACTATTACTAGATCTGGTTCGTCAGTAACTGCAGAATTAATAAATTGTAACATACCTTTTATTACTATTCCTTACCCGCATGCAGCTGATTCACACCAAGATAAAAATGCAACGTATTTTGAAAAAAAGGGATATAGTTTCTTGGTTAGAGAAACAGAAGTAAATGAAAAACTGTTTATTTTGATAGAATCATTTTATAAAGACAGAAAACTATTAGATAAAATGACGGAAAAGCAGAAAAATTATTCTGACAAAGATGTGTATAAAAGAATCAATAGAGTAATTGAGAATTTATAAAAATGAATAAAATCCAAATAGGAAAAGAAGAAGTAATCCATTTCATAGGAATAGGCGGTATTGGAATGAGTGGGCTGGCCCAAATAATGAAAACTATGGGATTTAATGTACAAGGAAGCGACATAAACGAAAATAAAAATACTGAAAATTGTAAAAAGCTAGGTATTAAAGTTTTAAAAGGCCATTCTAAAAAAAATATTTTAAATGCAACTATTGTAGTTAAGTCATCTGCAATAAAAAAAAATAATATCGAGCTATTTCAATCTAAAAAAAAGAATATACCCTCTTATGAACGTATTGAGATGCTGGCAAATATAATTGATTTAAAAAAAAAAATTATTGTTACAGGGTCTCACGGCAAAACTACCACAACTTCTCTAGTCGCGAAAATTATTTCAACAGCAAGACTGGACCCAACAATTATTAACGGTGGTGTTATCAACTCATTAAAAAACAACGCTAAATTAGGAAAAGGTGACTGGGCTGTCGTAGAGGCAGATGAGTCAGATGGTAGTTTTTTAAAAATACCAATCAACTATTCTATTGTAACAAATATAGACAAAGAACATTTGGATTTTTATAAAAATTTTAATAATTTAACAGAATCTTTCATAAAATTTATTGAAAAAACTCCCCCTGTTGGAAAGTCTTTTATCTGTTTAGATGATCCTTGTATAAAAAAAATATTAAGAAAATTAAGGACAAGAAACTATTGTACCTATGGATTTGATAAAAAAGCTAATTATCAAATATGCAATCCAAGATATACAATTGGGTATACAAAATTTGACTTAAAGATTAAAAATATTGGCCCCAAAAAAAAATATATAAAAAATATATCTTTAAAATTAATTGGTAAATATAACGTACTTAATGCTACAGCAGCAATAGCTTTATGTTTAAGCCTGGGATTAAAAATAAAAATTATAAAGTACGCATTAAAAAATTTTTCAGGGGTACAAAGAAGATTAACAAAAGTATTTAAAAAAAATAACGTTGAATTTTATGATGATTATGCTCACCATCCGACAGAAATTAAATCTGTGCTTGAAGCAGTCAGAAAAGTAGCAACAAAGAAAAAAATTATTACAATATTTCAACCTCATAGATACTCAAGAGTAAAAACTTTGAATTCAGAATTTGCTGTATGTTTTAAAGATTCCGATCTAGTAATCTTATGCCCCGTATATGCAGCCGGAGAATTAATAGATAAAAAATATAATGAAATTAAATTTGCAAAATTAATTTCCAAATTTTCTAAAACACAAGTAGTTATCGCCAAAGATGAGCAAGATTTAACAAAATATTTTAAAAAAAATTTAATGCACAGTGAAATGGTAATAGGGATGGGCGCCGGCTCTATTTCAAAGTGGCTACATAACCTGAAAAATAACTTATGAATATAATTACAGAAGATTTAAAAATAAAATTTGGAAAAAGAATCTTAATAAATGAAAGACTTTCTAATTATAGCTGGTTTAATATAGGTGGACCAGCAGATGTATTTTTTAAACCAGATAGCATAGAAGATATTGTTTTTTTTTTTGAAAAACTGAAACCAGAAAATTTTACAATTATAGGAGCGGGTTCAAATATGCTCATACGAGATGGAGGAATTAAAGGATTAACTATCAAACTAAGTTCTGCATTCACTTACACAAAACTGCATTCAGAAAACACAATAGAAGTTGGAGCAGCAACCCAGGATAAAAAAATAGCTGATTTTGCTATGAACAACTCACTATCTGGACTAGAATTTTTAGCGTGCATACCAGGATCAATTGGAGGGGCAGTTAGAATGAATACAGGATGTTATGGAGATGATATTTCACAAATACTTCACTCAATTAAAGTAATCGACATACTAGGTATTCCAAAAGAAATTTTAGCTAAAGATATTAAATTTTCTTATCGAGGCACTAACCTCGAAGAAAATTTACTGATTACAAGTGTAAAACTAATAGGAAAGTCTTCAACAAAACAGATAATAAAAAACAAACAAGAAGCAATGGTAGTAAGAAAGAGAGAAACACAACCAAGTCAAATTAAAACATGCGGTAGTACTTTTAAAAATTCAAAAAATAAAAAAGCCTGGGAGTTAATTAAAGAATCAAATTGCGAAAACTTTAAAGTAGGAAATGCAAAAATATCAGCGAAACACTGTAATTTTTTTGTTAATGACGGAAAAACAACATCAAAGGATTTAGAAGAATTAATAAATAAAGTTAAAGAAACCGTCTATCAAAAAACTAAGATAAATTTAGAATTAGAAATAAAAATAATTGGCTACAACAAATAACTTCATAATGAAAAAAAAAATAATCTTAGTCGTTTGTGGCGGAACATCTAATGAAAGAGAAATTAGCCTAAAATCAGGTAAAGCATGTTCAAATGCCCTTAAAAAATTGAACCATAAAGTTTTAAACTTTGATCCAGCAAAAGAAGATTTTAAAAAAATTAAAAATTACAAAGTAGACTTAATTTTTAATGCTCTGCACGGTAGGGATGGCGAAGATGGCGTAGCCCAAAGTTATTTTGAATATTATAAAATTCCCTACACACACTCAGGGATATTATCTTCAATGAATTCTATGGACAAAATAATTTCTAAGAAAATTTTTAAAAAAAATCAAATCAAAACACCAGCATATATTGAATTAAATCCAATAAATTATCTTAATATTTTAAAAAAAAAAAATATTCTGAAATCAGGATTAACTTACCCTTTGGTATTAAAGCCATCTAATGAAGGGTCAAGCATTGGAGTAAAAATATGTAAAAATTTTATAGATTTGAAAAAAAATGTAAACGAATTGATTAAGAATTATAAAACATTAATAGTTGAAAACTTTATTGGCGGGCAGGAAATACAAGTTGCGGTTATTAACGGAAAACCCTTAGGAGCTATAGAATTAAAACCAAAAAGAAAATTTTATGATTATAAGGCTAAATATTTTAAATCTGCTCAAACACAACATCTTATGCCAGCAAATCTATCAAACAAAAAATACAAGGAAGTTCTAGTATTAGCAAAAAAAGCGCACAATGCATTAAATTGTCGAGGTGTAACTAGGGCTGATTTTAAATATGATAATAAAAAATTCTATTTACTAGAGATCAATACGCAGCCAGGTATGACAGACTTATCTTTAGTGCCTGAAATAGCTAGATATGTAAATATATCTTTTCAGGAACTCGTCAAAAATATTATTGATAACGCAAGTATTAATAGATGATACCAAAAAATAAATTTTTTTTATTGATATTTATTTTTATTGTTTTAACCACATATAATTTTAATGATCAAAAGAAGAATCTTAGTATTATTTTTCCAATAAAAAAAATTACAATAGAAGGAGTGTATAGCTTTGATGCAACCAAATTAAAATTTGAATTAGAATTTTTAAGAAATACTAGTTTGTTTTTTTTAAAAGAAAAAGAAATCACCAAAGTTGTTGATAAACATGATTTTATATCAAGCTTTCAGCTGAAGAAGAAATATCCAGATACCTTAAAGATTTTAATATCTGAATACATGCCTGTAGCCATTGAAATTGATCATAAAAAAAAACACTACCTGACTAAAGAAGGTAAAAAAATTAATTATACTGAAATAGAATTTTATAAAAAATTGCCTATAATTTTTGGTAATCATAAAAACTTTAATTCTTTTTTTTACAAATTAAAAAAAAATAATTTTGATATTAATAAAATAAAAGCTTTTTATTATTTTGACATAGGGAGGTGGGATATTGTACTTAAAGATGAAAAAACTATTAAACTGCCACAAACTAAGTATGAAAATATTTTAAAAGAAATAGATTCTATTTTAGATGATCCAAGTTTTTCTAGGTTTAAAATATTTGATTATAGAATTAAAGATCAGCTAATATTACAATAATATGAAATTTAATGAGCCATATCTAATTATTAATCTTAATGACAGTAAAATTATTTTTTTTGTTATTTTGTGTAACAATAACAAGGATTATAAATTAATTAAAAATATTCCGATTGATTCAAAAGGTATTCAGAACGGCAAGGTAATTGATGTTGAAGTTGTTTCTCAATTAATTAAAAAAAATATAAATTTTATTGAGGATGAGTTAAATCATTACTTTTCTACGGCATCTGTAATTATTAATCCGAATAACGTTAATTGCTTAAACATCAGCGGTTATAAAAAATTAAATGGGTCTCAAGTATCTAATGAAGATATAACATACATATTGAATGATATAAAAAAAATCATTTCATTAAATGAAGATCAAGATTCTTTAGTTCATCTTTTTAATTCAAATTTTTCTCTAGATAGCGATAACTTAGAAAATTTACCCATTGGTTTGTTCGGAGAATTTTATAATCAGAATATGACTTTTTTTCTAGTCAACAAAAATATTCTCAAAAATATTAGATTAATATTTAATAATTGTGGAATAAACGTGGATAGAATAGTACTTAAACCTTTTGTAGAGGGTGTTAATTTTTTGCTGACAAATAAAAAAACTTCTAATTTTGCAGCTATAACTCTTGAAGACAAAAGAATAAATGTTTCGTTGTTTAAAAATAAATCTTATGTTCTTACGCAAGACTTTGATTTTGGAATTGATCTAATTATTAAAGATATTTCAAAGCTTTGCTCGTTAAAAATTAATGAAGTAGAGTTCCTTTTAAAAGAAATTAATTTAAAAACAGCCCTAGAGTACAATGAAGATTCTTACTTAGATAAATTTTTTTTTTCCACTTCTCCTTATAGAAAAATTAAACATCAATTAATTCTTGATATAATTGTTGCACGCTTAGATGAGATAATTGAAATATGTTATGAAAAAAATTCAAATTTAAACTATTTAAAAAAAAACAATGATACTATTTATATACATATAGAAAAATTTGAATATTTTAAAAATTTACATTTTGCTCTTCATAAAAACAAATTAATTGATCCAATGTTTGTATTTGGCCAAAATACTGAAGAGCTCTCACTGCTTAGTCTTAATGGTGCTGTAGAACTTATTAGCAAAGGATGGAACAAAGAAGCAATACCAGTTATTCACTCAAAAAAATCAATAATTTCAAGTTTTTTTTCAAAGATATTTAGTTAGATAAGTTGTATTTTTCTGAAACATTATTTGTTTTAATAAGAATTACTTTGTTTAGTATAAATTAATTGTGTTAAACATTTTTCAAAAAACAATTCAAAAAGAAATCACTTTTAAAGGCGTAGGGCTTCATAGCGGATTAAACGCCGAGGTTAAAGTACTGCCCGCAGCTGCAAACTTTGGAATAGTTTTTAAAAGAATAGATCTTGATAAAGATAACGTTATAAAAGCTAACTTTGAGAATGTAAGTTCGGCTAAGCTTTGCACAACACTAGAAAATAAATTCAATATTACCATATCTACAGTAGAACACTTGCTAGCTGCTCTTTACATAACTGGAATAGATAATGCATTGATAGAAATTAATAATTCCGAAGTTCCGATAATGGATGGATCTTCTAAAGAATTTGTTGAAGTAATCAACAAAACAGGTGTTAAAAACTTAAATACTAAAAGAAAGTATTTAAAAGTTATGAAAAGATTTGAGTTTAAGGAAAATGATAAAACAATCTCAATAGAACCTAATGACAATGGTTTAGAAGTAAATTTTGAATTAGTATATACCAATAAAGTAATCGGCACACAAAGTAATAAAGTTAATTTTACAGATTCAGATTTGACAAATATATACACATCAAGAACTTTTTGCTTATTCGAAGACATCGAAAAAATAAAAAAAATTGGTCTAGCTAAAGGCGGCTCTTTAGAAAATGCAGTAGTAGTTAAAGGTGATGAAATTTTAAATGCTGAAGGACTAAGAAACAAGAAAGAATTTGTTAATCATAAAATTTTAGATTTAGCAGGTGATTTTTTATTGTCAGGATACAGAATACTAGGTAGTGTGAAATGTTCTCAAGGAGGCCATAGTTTAAGTAATTTATTTCTTAGAGCTTTTTTTAAAGACCAATTGAATTTTGTTACAATCGAAAAAGAATCTGTTGCTCCGAAAAATTTTTTTAAAACACCAATAAACAAGCTTGTAGTTAACGCATAAAATCTTTAAAAATTTACCTAATTAATTTATTTTGATATAAGTAAAACAATGTATCAAAAATTAATTTATTCTTGTCTAGTAATTCTTCTAATTGCTTCTTGTTCAAAAAAAAATGAAATAGGAATAAACATTCCTCCAGCTAAAGAAGAATCCTTCAAAATTTATAAAGAAGCCGTAAGCGCCATGAATAGGGGAGACTATTTTTACGCCTCCAAAAAATTTTCAGAAGCTGAAGCAATTTTACCACAAATTGATTTTTCGGCTAAGGCATCATTAATGTCTAGCTATTGCTTGTATTTAATAAACTTTTTCCCTGAGACAACTGCTAATCTAAAAAGATTTATTAATAAATATCCAGCAGATAAAAATTTACCATACGCACATTACTTAATTGCCATTAGTCTGTATGAACAAATTTTAGACGAAAAAAAGGATATAGTTCCACTTATAGAAACTAAAAAAAAAATAATTTTTTTTTTAGATAATTACCCAGAGACGGAGTATGCGCTAGATTTAAAATTTAAAATGGATTTAATAAACAATCAACTAGCAGCTAAAGAAATGTATATTGCAAAATATTATATATCCACAAAGAAGTGGATACCTGCAATAAATAGACTTAAAGCCATTACTACTGATTATTCTGAAACAGTGTTTATCGAAGAAGCATTACACAGGTTGGTTGAAGTTTATTATAAAGTTGGCTTAATAGAAGAAGCTACCGCCGCAGCTTCAATACTCGGTTACAACTATAACTCTAGTGATTGGTATAAAAGATCTTACAAGGTATTAAATAAAACTTACAAATTAAAAAAAACAAAAGATCAGAAAAGAAATGATGGGTTAATAAAAAGAACTATTAGAAAAATAGTTAATTAAAACAAAATGTCTAAAACTACAGACAATATAATCAAAGATTATCTTATAAAAAAGAAACTACTGGAAAAGTATAATAAGTTTTATTACGATAAAGATTCTCCAGTTGTTACTGATCAAAAATATGATGACTTAAAAAAAAAAATAATTGAATTAGAGAACAATAATTCTTTTCCAAAAAAATACCCCTCAATAAATAAAAATGTAGGTTTCAAACCATCTTTGAAGTTTGCTAAAATTAAACATGTTAAGCCGATGTTATCATTGGCAAATGCATTTAATATTAACGACATAAATGATTTTATTAAAAAAATTAACAACTATTTAAATAATAAAAAATTGAAACTATCTTTTTCTTTAGAGCCAAAGATAGACGGTATATCTGCGTCCCTAATTTACAGTAATGGTTTGTTAGTCAGGGGCGCATCAAGAGGAGACGGAACAACAGGAGAAAATATTCTTAAAAATCTTAAAACAATAAAGCAAATACCACACAAAATTTTAGGAAAAGATATACCTAAAACTCTGGAGATTAGAGGAGAAGTTTATATTGGAAAAAAGGATTTTGAAAAAATTAAAGAAAAATTTGCAAATCCCAGAAATGCAGCAGGCGGCTCATTAAGACAAAAAGACTCTAACGTAACTTCAAAAATACCTCTACAGTTTTTTGCATATGCTTTTGGAGAAGTAGAGCCTTTGTCTTTTAAAAATCACACTGATTTTTTAAAAAAAATAAATGAATGGGGATTCAAGACTAACCCTCATAATTATTTAGCAAATAATATTACTGACATTGAAAATCAACACAATAAAATAGAAAAGATTAGGTCAAATCTAGATTATGATATTGACGGACTAGTTGTAAAAATTAATGATCTTTACCTGCAAACTAGGTTAGGTAACACTTCAAATTCCCCAAGATGGGCAATAGCTTATAAATTCTCATCAATTAAGGCCACAACAAGAGTTAAGAATATAATTATTCAAGTAGGCAGAACAGGCGCGTTAACACCTGTAGCTAAAGTTGAGCCTGTAACAGTCGGTGGAGTAGTTGTTTCAAACGCAACTCTTCACAATGAAGAGGAAATAATTAGAAAAGATATTCGAATTGGAGACTATGTAAGCATACAAAGAGCGGGAGATGTAATTCCACAAATAGTATCGGTAGACTTAAGCAAAAGAAACAAAAACCTAGAAAAATATATTTTTCCAACTAAATGCCCCTCTTGCGGTTCCCAAACAATTAAAGAAATAAACATCAATACTAAAAAAATAGACGCTGTAAGAAGATGTTTAGACATAGATTATAAGTGCCAAGACATAGCAAAAGAAAAATTAAAACATTTTGTATCAAAAGATGCATTTAACGTGGATGGTTTAGGAAAAAAAGTCATAGATCAATTTTGGGAATTAAAAATAATTAAAACTCCCTCTGATATTTTTAATTTAGACTATACAAAAATTACAAATCTAGAAGGTTGGGGTCAACTATCAGCAGAAAATTTAAAGAATGCAATAAAAAAATCTTCAAAAATATCACTAGATAAATTTATTTATTCTCTTGGCATAAGACATATAGGAGAGGAAAATGCAAAACTACTTGGGTATTTTTTTATTTCTATTAAAAAATTTACTGAACTTCTTGACACCACAAAAAGGAAAGGTTTATTAAAAAATATTGATGAATTAGATGGTATTGGAATAGCTCAAATAAAATCTTTAGAAGAGTTCTTTTGTAATAAATCAAACAGGGAAATCATATTATCTCTAGTTAAATATTTAAAAATAGAAAATTCAAAAATCCTCAACAAAAATGGTAAGTTAAGTGGCAAAACAATAATGTTCACAGGTGGGTTTGAAAAAATAGGCAGATCTGAGGCAAAATCTATAGTTGAAGAAAATGGAGGTAAAGTATTAGGATCATTATCAAAAAAACTAGATATACTTGTTACTGGAAATAATAAACCCACGAAATCTAAAATAGAGAAAGCCAAAGGTTTGGGTATTAGCATTATTACTGAGAAAGATTGGTATAAATTTTTAAATATTTGAACAAGCTTGCTTAAGATGAATTAATTCAAATTTATCCATAAACGGTTTTAAATTTTTAAAAACCCTTTGGTGGTAAGCATTAAGCCAAGATTCCTCAGAAAGTGTTAAGAGTTTCTTTACAATAAGTGATTTATCAATAGGAGCTAAGGTTAAGTCTACAAATTTTAATTTATTTTTAATTTTTTTAACATATATTAAATTTTCTATTCTTATACCAAAGTGTTTCTTTTTATAAAAACCCGGTTCATTTGAGGTTATCATTCCTTCTTTAAATTTGACATTGTTACCTTTCGATATTCCTTGTGGACCCTCATGTACATTTAAAAAATAACCAACCCCGTGTCCTGTTCCGTGAGGATAGTCTAAGTTTATATCTCTTAAGGGTTTCCTGGCAACTCGATCTATTTTATCACCATCTGAGTCTTGGGAAAGTTCGTAAGATGCTACCGCTATATGTCCTTTAAGGACTCGCGTAAAAATTTCTTTAATTTTTAGGTTTTCAACACCAAGAGAAAGAGTCCTCGTGACATCAGTAGTTCCGTGTAAATATTGACCCCCAGAGTCTACTAAATAAACATCACCTTTTTCAAGTAAACGATTGCTTTTTTTGTCAGCCTTATAATGAATGATTGCTCCATTGGGCCCAGTTCCAGAAATAGTTGGAAAACTGGGAGAATAAAATGTTTTATTTTTTTTTCTAAATTTTAATAATTTATCCTGTGCTGAAATTTCAGTAATTTTTTTTGTTTTGAAATTATTTTTTAACCAAAATATGAACTTAGTTAATGCTGCACCGTCATATATATGTGACTTTATTGAATTTTTAATTTCAGTTTTATTTTTTAAAGATTTTAAAAAATAAATAGGATCTTGTTTTACTTTAACTAAATTATTTTGAGCAATAAGTGTTTTATAAAAAACAGAACAAGTTAGCATGTCAATTAGTACTTTTTTATTTAATAAATTTAAAATAAAATCTGGGAGTTGATCAAAATCTAAAATTTTAATTTTTTTATTTAGTTTTAACTTAAAATATTTATTTATTTTTCTTAAATTACAAAAAAGTATTACTTTCTTATTTTTTTCAATAAAAGCATGAGAGTTAGGTAGCGGTGAATAATCAGTGTCATGTCCTCTAATGTTTAGCAACCAAGCTATATTTTCTGAAGCTGTAGTAAAAAGATAATCAACTTTATTTGATTTAATTTGGTTACAAAGATTAGATAATTTATCTTCTAGTTTTGCTCCTGCATCCAAATCTTTAATTATATAAAAAGGCTTAATATTTAATTTTCTTTTTCTTTTCCAAAGCAGATCTATTAAATTTTCATCAATAGGTTTTAATTTGATAAAAGAATTTTTAAACAGTCTATTTAACGAATTTTCAGTGTGTAGTTTTGGGTCAAATCCTAAATTTAAATTTTTATGATTAAAAATATTAAATGGATACTCTTTGGGAATTGTAAAAACTTTATAATTTTTTCCACACTGGATATTAGCTTGTGCAGTGTATCTACCATCAACAAATATAAGATTTTTATTTTTAAGAATAACTGCAAAACCAGCAGAACCTGTAAAATTTGAAATATATTTTAAATTATCTTCTGATGCGGATACGTATTCTCCAAAAAAATTATTATTTTTGGGCACGATATAGCCATCAAGATTAAATTGTTTAAAAATTTTTCTTAATTTTATTATTTTTTCCATTTCAATATTTTATTTTTTTTATATCTTTCCCAACCTGGACTTTTGTATTCACTATCATAATTAATACTTATATCTTGATTAAATTCAAAATCTTGTTCTGTTTCTTCCATAGCTTCTGTTTCATTTTTTTCAATATTTTCATCGGGAATTTCGTTAATAAATCTTGAAGGTAAGGCATCCATCCACTCACCATGATAAGATCTTTTCATTGCAAAAGATAAATATGCCTCTTTTTTTGCTCTTGTTATGCCCACATAAGCCAGTCTTCTTTCTTCCTCTAACCCAGAGTCACCTTTTTCCTCTAAGGATTTCTGATGTGGAAATAGACCTTCTTCCCAACCTGGTAAAAAAACTACATCAAACTCCAAACCCTTCGCAGCATGCATAGTCATTAGATTTATCTTTTCTCCTTCCCACTCTTTATCTATTGAGGTTGCTAGTGCCACGTGTTCTAGAAAAGACTGGAGGCCATCATAGTCGTGCATAGCTCTAAGTAACTCTTTTATATTTTCAAGTCGGTTTTCATTTTCTATATCTTTTTTATCTTTAAGCATTGCACTATAGCCAGACTCGTCTAGTACAATCTTTAAAAGGTCATAGTGTTTATTAGTATTAGAATCTAACCTCCACTTATCAATCATTTTAGTTAATTGAGTTAGGCTCTCTTTCATTTTGGGTTTTAAGATGTCAGTTTCTAAACTTTTTTTAATAGAATCTTCTAAACATAATTTGTTTTGACTCCCAAAACTATGTAACTGATTGAGTGTACTTTCACCAATGCCACGTCGTGGACTACCAATCACTCGTTCTAAGGCAAGATCATCGTATTTTTGGCTTATGATTCTTAAATAAGCCACCGCATCTTTAACCTCCGCTCTCTCATAGAATTTTGTGCCCCCCAAAACTCTGTAACCTAAACCTACTTTAAGAAATCTCTCCTCAAATTCTCGTGTTTGATAGATCGCCCTAACAAGGATAGCTACGTTATTTAAAGAATATTTATTTTTTAATTTTTTTTCCGCTATATCACTTATAGCCTCTGCTTCTTCCCTACCTGTTTGATAGCAGTTAACTTTTACTTTCTCGCCTTGCTGAGCCGATGACCAAAGTTTTTTTTCAACCCTTCCATTGTTGTGAGAAATCAAAGTAGAAGCTGTTTCTAATATATTTTTAGTAGATCTATAATTTTGTTCTAATTTAAAAATTTTGCATTTTTTATAGATAGAATCAAATGTCAAAAAATTTTTAATTTCTGCACCCCTCCAACTATAAATAGACTGATCATCATCACCCACACAACAAATATTTTGATTTTCATTAACTAGTAAGTTCAACCATTTATTTTGAATAAAATTAGTATCTTGAAATTCATCTACTAAAATATATTTGAAATTATTATTATAAATTTTTTTAATATCAGAATTATTTTCAAATAATTTTACACAGTACAGAATAAGATCTCCAAAATCACATACGTTTAAATCTCTGATTTTAGATTGATAAATTTTATATACCTTGAAGACTGATTTTTCTAAACCTGTGAACTTTTCTTCTTTTATATCCTCAGGTAATAAGCCTTTATTTTTCCACCTATCTATAAAAGAAAGAATAAATTGGGGAGTTATTTTTTTTGCGTCAATTTCTTCTGCCTTACAAATATTTCTAACTATTTTTTTTTGGTCAGATGTATCTATAATAGTAAAATTTCCCTTTAATCCAATCGCTCCCGCGTGTCTTCTTAAAAATTTAACACTAATTGAGTGAAAGGTACCAAGCCAAGGAACTGCCGTTGATTTTTCACTTATATACTTAAGCACTCTACTCTGCATTTCTTTTGCAGCTTTGTTAGTAAACGTTACGCAAAGAATTTGATTTGCCCAAGCCTTTTTTGAATTAATGATATGAGCAAGTCTTGTAGTTAAAACTCTAGTTTTACCAGAGCCTGCGCCCGCAACTATTAAATTGGGACCTTCTGTACTTAATACAGCTTCTTTTTGCTCCTTGTTTAAATTTTCTAATAATTTATTTATAGAATTCATAACCCAATAATGAAACTGTATACTATAAATTTAGACATTATAAATGATTAATAATTTTAATAATAAATTTTAAATCTTAATTATGTTAGGTGTCAAAAAAATTAATACAATTTCAAGAAGTAAAAAAAAATTAAAAATTATTATATATTTAATTTCTTTTTTTACCATTCTTCCTGTTTTTTTTTTTAATTTTCCAAAATTATTAAATTTTTCACACGAATCAATTAAAGAAAATTTAAAAGACAATAATAATATTAATGTTAATAGTTTTTCAAAAGTAAATTATAAAATTTTTCCAACCCCAAGATTGAGCATACCAAATGTTAATTTCACAATGGGAGAAGGAATCATTGAGATTAGAAATAGTGATCTTGAAATTATATTAAACATAAGTACACTCTTGAATTCTAAAGAAGTTAATTATAAAAAATTATTAATAAAGAAAGGATCTTCAAAAATTGATTTTAATAACATAGATCAACTATTAGCTATTTTTTATAAAAATAAAAAAGAAATAACTTTTAAAAAAAATAATCTCGCTTTCTTTAAAAATAAAAAATTTTTTTTTGAAATTAACAACACCCTAATAAGAGTACGTCAACTTAGAAAAGAAAAAAAATTAAGTATAAATGGAAATTTTTTAAATAATAAAATTTTTATAAATCTAGATACAACCTTAAAAAATAAAAATAATTTAACATTAAAAATTCCAGGGCTGGATATAATGGCTAAAATTTTTTTTCAAAAAAACAATTTAGGTAAAGCCAGTGGCTTTTTTAACCTTGAAATATATAATAATTTTTTAAAATTTAATTTTACAAAAAAAGATAATATAAAATTAACAGATGGCTTCATTAGAAGTAAAGTAGTTAATTCATCTGTTGAAGGTGAAGTAGTCTTTAATCCAAATTTCTTTTTAAGACTAGACTTTATTCCATCTAATCTTAATATAGAAAAATTATTTACTTTAATTAAAAAAAACTATTTTTCAGACAATGTAAATAATTTACCTTTATTGAAAAAAATAAATGGTATCTTTAATTTCAAATCTAAATTGCAAGGCAAAATAACAAATAAGAATGGAGAGATTTTATTTGAAAATTTTAAAGTAGGTAAAAATCAATCTTTTCTTTTAAATGCAAGAATCTCTGAGTTTGGAAAAAAAGGTAAAGTTCATTTCAATATAGTTAAAAAAATTAACTACAAAAAAGATTTGATTAAAAAAATTAAAATAATGGGTTTTCTAATCCCATCAAATTCAAAAGTAATTTTTCAAAAAATTTTGCTAAACGGAAGTGAGCTATCAATTAAAAAAACTAAAGAATACGAAAACAAATTTGAAGATGAGGTTGTTCAGAATTATTTTTTTAATATTTTTTATGAACGAAAAATAAACAAATTTCTTAATTTTTTTTTATAGACTACCTTGGTTTAGTCATTAACATTGGATTCATTATTTTGTCGTATTCTTTCTCATTAAGAGTACCCGATCTAACAACTTCTTCTCTTAAAGTTGTACCTCTTCTGTGAGCCTCTTTTGCAATTTTTGCAGCGTTATCGTATCCAATTTTAGGAGCAAGAGCCGTAACTAACATTAAAGAGTTTTCTAGTAAATATTTAATTCTTTTTTTGTCCGCTTTTATCCCTTTGACACAATAAAGTGCAAAAGTTTTTGCCGAGTCAGCCATTATTTCTATTGATTGTAAAATATTATGTATGATCAATGGCTTGAAAACATTCAATTCAAAGTGTCCATGGGAACCAGCCATAGTAATCCCATTGTGATTTCCAATTACTTTAACACAAACCATCGTGACAGCTTCTGATTGAGTAGGGTTTACTTTGCCCGGCATTATAGAAGAGCCAGGTTCATTTGAAGGTAAAATTAATTCTCCATAACCTGCCCTTGGGCCTGACCCTAAAAATCTAATATCGTTTGCTATTTTCATTAGACAAACAGCGGCAGTGTTCATTGCGCCAGAGAAATTTACTATAGGATCATGGGTTGCTAAAGCTGCAAATTTATTTGGAGAAACTTTAAAAGGCAATTTTGTAATTTTACTAATTTCTTGAACAATTTTTTTATCAAAGTTCTTTCTTGTGTTAAGACCGGTACCAACAGCTGTGCCGCCTTGAGCTAAATAATATATTTCTTTTAAAGCTATCTCAATTCTTTTTATAGATTCTTTCAATTGAAATTGGTAACCTGAAAACTCCTGACCTAAAGTTAAAGGTGTTGCATCTTGTAGATGTGTTCTACCTAATTTTACTATTTTTTTAAATTCCTTAACTTTTTTTCCCAATTCTTTTTCAAGTAATTTAAGGGAAGGCAATAATTTGTCTCTAGTTTTGATAGATATAGCAATGTGCATCGCAGATGGAAAAACATCATTTGTTGATTGAGACTTATTTACATGATCATTGGGGTGAACTGGTTTTTTACTACCTAATTTTCCACCCATCATTTGTATTGCTCTATTAGCTATAACTTCATTAACATTCATATTCGTTTGTGTGCCCGACCCAGTTTGCCAAACTTTTAAAGGAAAATGTTCATCAAGTTTTCCTCTAATTACTTCTTCGGACGCTTTGACAATATATTTGCTGATGTTTTGATCTAAATCTTTGTTTTTTAAATTTACTATAGCTGCCGCTTTTTTAATAACTGCGATTGAATGTATAACGATCGGTCTGACTAAAAAATCTCCAATATTAAAGTATTTTTTTGATCTTTCAGTAGAGGCACCCCAGTACTTATCACCATCAACTTTAATCTTTCCAATACTATCTAATTCAATTCTATATTTCATGAATATTATAAGGTTATAATATAGACCTAATAAAAATAAATCAAATTGATAAGGAATAATTATGAGTAATTTTAAAAGTGTAAAAAAATTTATGCAGACTTTTGGTCAAGAAGTTAAAGATAAGATGGAATTTCCTAATGAAAATATAGTTCAATTAAGGTGTGACCTTATACAGGAGGAACTGGAAGAGCTTAAACAAGCGATTATAGATAAAGACTTGAAAGAAGTAGCTGATGCACTCACAGATATTTTATATGTAACTTATGGTGCGGGGCATGCTTTTGGTATTGATCTTGATAAATGTTTTGATGAAGTGCAGAAATCAAATATGAGCAAACTAGGAGCAGACGGTAAGCCTATATATAATGAAAATGGAAAAGTTATGAAAGGACCTAATTATTTTAAACCTGATTTAAATAAATTTTTAAAATAATTTAAGGGACGTTCTACAAACCACTATAAGTGAAAACATCTATTATTTAAGACAATAAATGAGCAATTAATAAAGCAGTGCCCGTAACTCTAAAAACGTTCTTTAATATAAGCCATATCTTTATTTGTTTTTCGTCACCTTGATTTCTATATAATTTTTCAATCCTCCAACTAACTGCAGATGCAATATATGAATAAATCGAATAAGCTAAATAACCTGTCATTTAAATTCTTATATAGAAACAATATTATTTTTGCAAAGGTGAGAAGGTACTAATGTGATCTGACAATGGTGTCTTAAACCTAGCTACTGGAATTCTTATTACTGCAAAAACTTACAGTATTAATTATTGTTTGTTTTGTCGGATTAATTGATTAAATTTTGAAAAAAAAAAAGTGAAAAAAATCAAGACAATTAATGATATTTAAACTTATTAGAAAAAGAAAAGTAATTTTAGATAATAAGCTTTCAGCTATTAACCGTTTACTGCCTAAATCGACTTTAGTGGGTAGAAAAAAAGTTAATGAACTTAAGAAAATCGGTCAAGGGAAAAGAGATGATAAAAAAGACATTTCTAGACGATAAAAACTTTTACCAGTATTTTAAAATCAAACTATAAACAAAGAGAGTATTAAGGGGTATACTGTTACCAGACACCCCTATAATATTATTTATTAACTTTTAAAAAGCTCCATAGCTTTATTTAATAACTCTTCAGATTTTGCGTGATCTCCAGCTTCGTGAGCTTTCATACCCGCATCACGCATTTTTTGAACTTCTTCGATTTTACTATCCAAGTTTTTAGCGATCATTGGACATGAGCCAGCAAATGCTGAGCTAGTAAAAAGAACTAACATTGATAAAATTAAAAAATTTTTCATAATTTTTCCTTTCAGTTAAGATTTAAAAAATAATACTTTAGAAAATAATAATAAAACAATTAATTGTCACAGTGACGTTCTGTTGCCCGCTGCTCACTAACCTAGCAGTTCTTATTTTCTTTTAATTTGTTTAGATGTAGTGCTCTTTCGTTTGCAGCTTTTGCCGCTTCTTCTACATTTTTCATTGTAACACCCATCCCTGGAAGGAAAAATATTATTGCACCTATATTATGAGGATTACCTATCTTTTTAGCGGCCTGAGCTTCATCGGCGTACTGATTGGCTTTAGCAATTTCTGAACTTAATTCTTTACAATTTAGAGCACTGTCATTTGGTCCTATTACATTTACTACAGTCGGAGTTGCGCATGAAATGAACAATAGAAACAAGCTTAAAATCGATAAAGTTTTTCTTTTCATACAATTAATTTATATTTATTTTTTTGTACGTTGCAAGGTCTGTTTTGTTACCCGGTGCTTAGACACAATATCTGTAATGTAGAACTTCAAAAGAATATGTGTGATGTCTAATTGTTTTTTTTTTTTTGATATTTCTGTGTTATGTAATTAGTAAATGAAACTTACATACCGTCCAGAAATAGATGGTTTACGAGCGATTGCTGTTGGTGCTGTTATTCTCTATCACGCTCAAATTACTATTTTAGGTAAGCAAACTTTCAAAGGTGGGTTTATTGGGGTTGATATATTTTTTGTCATCTCTGGTTATCTAATTACATCTATTATTTTAAAAGAATTAGTCACTACTGGTACTTTTTCATTTAAACATTTTTACGAAAGACGAGTAAGACGAATACTTCCAGCATTATTATTTGTAATGTTGGCATCCCTTCCATTTGCTTGGATGTACTTGTTACCAAGTAGTTTTATAGATTTTTCAAAATCTATTCTTTACTCGCTTGGTTTTAGTTCAAATTTTTATTTTTGGTATTCAGGACAAGAATATGGTGCTGAAAGTGGTTTATTAAAACCTTATTTACATACTTGGTCATTATCAGTAGAGGAACAATTTTATATTTTATTTCCAATAGTTTTATTAGTTACATTTAAATATTTTAGAAAATACTTAATACACATATTAATACTTGGTTTTGTTATTAGCTTAGGATTAGCAGATTGGGGCAGCAAAAATCATCCTTCATTTAATTTTTATGTTTTGCCAACAAGAGGTTGGGAACTATTAGCAGGTTCTATTTTAGCATATTTTGAAATTACCAATGGCAAAAGAAGTGAAAATAAAATACTCAATTTAATATTACCATTTATAGGCTTGTTATTAATTGGACACTCTATTTTATTTTTTAATGATAAAATGTTTCATCCATCAATTTATACATTGTCTCCAATAATTGGGGTTTGTTTAATTATATGGTTCTCAAATAAAAAAGAAATTATTACAAAAATACTTTCAACAAAATTATTTGTAGGAGTTGGTTTAATATCTTACTCTTTATATCTTTGGCATTATCCTATTTTTGCTTTTGCTAGAATATCTGAATTTTACCAAGGAAGTTTATACAATAAATTATTATTAGTAATAACTATATTTATATTATCATTTTTTTCATATTATTTTATTGAGCAACGTGCTAGAGATAATTTGAAAAAATTCAAAATTGTTTTTTTAAATATCTTTTTAATATATTTTTTTTTAATTATTTCTTCAGCCGTAGTTTTAAACAAAATACCAAAATATTTTGAAAAAAAAATTATGACTAATTTTGAAAGTAATTATTTGAAGAAAGAATGTATAGAATATATGGATGGTTTTTTAAAATGCTCTACAGATTTTAAAAAAAATAATAAAAAGATTTATCTTGTTGGCGATAGTCACATTAAATTTTTAAGTATGGATTTAAAAAATAAGATTATAAAAAAAGATTATGAGGTATATATTATAGTTAATAATATTTGTTTTTTATTTAGGAAATTTGACTTTGTTCAAAAAAAAACCCAAAAAAAATTTTGTAAAAAATATAATTCTATTGATGAAATCTTAAAGGAAGAAAACTCAATATTTGTGATTGGGGGTAGATTTCCTGTTCTTTTGAATAATTCTTATTTTGATAATAAAGAAGGTGGAATTGAACCTAACATTATTGATTACGAATACACAAGCAAAGGTTTTTACAAAAGTATAGAGGAGTCTTTTTATTCAGAAATAACTAAATTATCTAAAAAAAATCGTATTATATTAGTTTACCCAATTCCTGAAGTTGGTTGGAATTTTCCTCAAAAATTGTTTAATGAATCGCCAAAAAAATTTAGTTTTAAAAAAGATTTATTTATTCCTAAAAATTACATCACCACTTCTTATAAAGTTTATAAAGACAGAACAAAGTCAAGTTTTGAATTATTAGACCACATAGAGGGCGAAAATATTTATAGAGTTTATCCTCACACATTATTCTGTGATACAACAATTAAAAATAGATGTGTAACTCACGATGATAAGGATATATTCTATTCTGATGACGACCATCCCTCTTTAAAAGGTGCTGAAATGATTAATGATTTAATAATGAAAGAAATAGAAAAGATAGAAATTAAATCAAATTAAACCCTACTCTCTACATATCATCCAATTAAGTTTTCAACTATATTTGACATCTTTCTCATATCTTTATCAGCGACGACTTTAAATCTATCAATCGTATGTTTATTGATTGTGTAATTAACTCTTTTCTCATGTTGTTTAATTTTTTTTTTTTGTTATGTTTGTGGCATGAAAATAGCTAAAAACTTACACCACCAGAAATAGATGGTTTACGAGCGATTGCTGTTGGTGC
>MDTF01017915.1_pt1 | contig 20314 bp, 27 predicted proteins | sample 811191 | NCBI WGS metagenome assembly MDTF01 (sample SAMN05326649, study PRJNA326480) | marine metagenome | isolation source: seawater | place: Southern Ocean | collected 2011
AAAACTAAAACCAAATAAAAAAGAGCTAGCTGAAATAGAATTTGCCTTTAATATTTGTAAATATGTAAAATCAAATGCAATTATTTTATGTAATAACTTTTCTACGATCGGTATAGGTGCTGGGCAACCCAGCCGATTGGATAGCTGTAAAATAGCTACACAAAAAGCAAAACAATTTCAATCATCTAAAATTAAAAATTCTGTTGCAGCCTCTGATGCATTTTTTCCTTTCGCTGATGGGATAACAACATTAATTAAAGCTGGTGTTAAAACTATTATACAACCAGGTGGATCAATCAGAGATCAGGAAGTCATAAATGCTGCTGATAAGGCAAAAATTAAAATGATCTTCACTGGTATCAGGCATTTTAATCATTAGTTAAATACTATCTATTTTAGCAGCCAGTATAAAATCACTCTCAGATAACCCTTTGATGGCATGAGTAAAAATCTTAATCTTACAGTAGCCCCAGCCAAAAGAAATGTCAGGGTGGTGGTTTTCTTCCTCAGCAATTTTACCAACTTGATTCACAAAAACTTGGCTCTGTTCAAAATTTTTAAAATTAAAACTCTTAATTAAATAGAAGCTTTTTTTTTCATCACTTTTTACGTCCCAACCATCCACTTTTTTGAGATATTTATGAATTTCCGTAGTATCAAATGGTGGAGTGTTTCCATCACAAGCAACACATTTTTTTTTTGCTAAATCGTTCATTTTATCTGGAGCGGGCAAAGGGATTCGAACCCTCGACCTTCTCGTTGGCAACGAGACGCTCTACCACTGAGCTATGCCCGCAATATATTAAGTATAGTACACTGCTTCTGTTGTGGTCAACCATTATAAAATGCCGCTATCAATAAATTGACATTTTGAATATAGTGATACTAAATGAAAAATTATCCAAACATTATTCCAGTTTTTCCGCTAAGCGGTGTAATTTATTTTCCTAAAACAAATTTACCCTTAAATATTTTCGAACAAAAATATTTAAATTTAGTGAATGACGCTTATAATAAAGACAAACTTATGGGAATGGTGCAATCTAAAAAAGGAAATGACTCAGTTTATAAAGTTGGCTGCCTTGGAAAAATAAGTGATTACCAGAAAAGCCAGGATGGTAGAGTTTTGATAAACCTAACGGGGATAACTAGGTTTGAAATTTTAGATGAGACTAAAAATAATAAATTGTATAGAGAATTTAACGTAGATTACAAAAGTTTTGAGGAAGATCTATCCGATATTTCTTATGAAGCTAAAACTGAAAATTTAATAGAAAAAGCAAAAATTTTTTTTAAGAAGAATGGTCTTTTGCTTAATTGGAAAGAACTTGATAAACTAGATCACGCTCAAAAGATAAATACTTTATCGATGATATCCCCTGTTACAAACGAAGAAAAACAAAAACTTATTGAGTCAATTACTGTAGTAGATAAAATTAATACTCTTGAAAATATAATTAGTTTTTACTTGCACGAAGTAAGCTTTGACAATCAAACGATTCAGTAACGAAATTAGCTGGAAGATTTATTCATCGAATCGAAAAAGTCTGCATTATTTTTAGTATTTTTTAATTTTGAGATTAAGAATTCAATACCGTCCATGGTACCCATTGGACTAATAATTCTTCTTAGGACATTCATTTTAGAAAGATCATCTTTTTCAAAAAGCAACTCTTCTCTTCGTGTTCCTGACCTAGTTATGTCTAACGCAGGGTAAATTCGTTTGTCTGCAACTTTCCTGTCTAGAATTAATTCTGAGTTACCTGTTCCTTTAAATTCTTCAAAAATGACTTCATCCATTCTACTGCCAGTGTCTACTAATGCTGTAGATATAATTGTTAATGATCCGCCTTCTTCTACATTCCTCGCTGCACCAAAAAATCTTTTTGGCCTTTGAAGTGCATTAGCATCAACACCTCCTGTTAAAACTTTTCCTGAACTAGGTATTACTGCATTGTATGCTCTTCCTAGACGTGTGATGGAGTCCAATAAAATAACAACATCCTTTTTGTGTTCTACTAATCTTTTAGCCTTTTCTATAACCATTTCTGCAACAGCAACGTGTCTTGAAGCTGGTTCGTCGAAAGTGGAAGCTACAACCTCGCCTTTTACCGATCTTTGCATATCAGTTACTTCTTCAGGTCTTTCGTCTATAAGTAAAACCATTAAATAACATTCTGGGTGGTTCGCTGTTATTGACTGAGCTATATTTTGAAGGATAATTGTTTTACCAGCTCTTGGCGGTGATACTATTAGCGATCTTTGTCCTTTTCCGATAGGGCTGACTAAGTCAATAAGCCTAGCGGTGTTGTCTGGTTTTTTTTCAATTTTGGTTGTTTCTACTTCTAATTTTATTCTCTCATCTGGATATAGTGGTGTTAAATTATCAAAAGCAATTTTATTTTTTCCTTTTTCCGGTTCATCAAAATTAATTTTATTTACTTTTAAAAGAGCAAAATATCTTTCTGCATCTTTCGGCCCTCTTATCTCACCTTCTACAGAGTCGCCTGTTCTTAAGCCAAATCTTCTTATTTGACTTGGGCTAACATAAATATCATCGGGACCAGGAAGATAATTTGACTCTATTGCTCTTAAAAAACCAAATCCATCTTGCAACACCTCTAAAACACCAGTCGCTGTAATCTGTTCATTTTTCTCAGCTAATTTTTTTAGAATAGCAAAAAGTATTTCTTGCTTTCTTAATGTGCTTGGATTTTCAATCCCAAGTTTTTCGGCTTCACTAATAAGTTCCGCAGGATTTCTTTTTTTTAATTCTTGTAGATTCATGAGATTTTTTGATTTAAGGAAAGTATCAAAAATATATGACTTTTTTGGAGAATTTCAACCTTTATAATTACAATGGTTTGAAAATCACGACAAATACGACAACAATAAGTATAATTGTAGGTATTTCGTTAATTATTCTATAAAATTTTGACGATTTGCTATTATTGCTTATTGCAAACTCGTTAAGATACTTGCCTAGCAGGAAATGATAATAAGTTAAGATTGTAACCAGGATTATTTTAACTTGCATCCACAATTCAGCAAAAACAGAAAAACCAATATTTTGAACAAGCAAGACACCAAAGAGCCAAGAAAGCAACATGGCTGGCATCATAATATAATTATATAACTTTTTTTCCATTGTCTTAAAAACTTTTTTTTGTGATTCGTGATTTGCTTCAGCGTGATAGACAAATATACGTGGTAAATACAATAATCCTGCCATCCATGATATTACAGCGATTAAGTGCAGGGATTTAAATAGTAAATATAAATTCATTTTAAATATATTTTGTCACTAATTTTTCAAATAAATCGATATGATCTGAATTGTCATTTAAACAGGGAATTAAATCAAAGTTTTTTCCACCGCTTCCTAGAAAAATTTCTCTCCCTTGAATATCAATTTCCTCTAAAGTCTCCACGCAATCTGAGGCAAAGCCTGGACAGATTACTAGTAAATTTTTTATTCCTTTGTCCGGTAAGGCCTCTAGAGTTTTATCAGTGTAAGGAGTAAGCCATTCTCTTGGCCCAAATCTTGACTGAAAGGTTAATTGAATATCAATCTTAGAATATTTTTCTTTCATCAACCTTGTCGTTTTATGACAATAACAATGGTACGGATCACCTTTATCAAAGTATGATTTGGGTATCCCATGAAAAGATGAAATAATTAAATCGGGCTTCCAGCTTATACTTTGTGTTTTTCTTTCTATGCTATTAATTAAGGCCTCAATATAAAAATTGTTACTCTCATAATGAGGGATCACTTGTAGACTTGGTTGCCACCTCATTTGCATTAAAGATCTGTAAATTTCATCACAAACTGTGGCTGTGGTTGCGGCTGCGTATTGTGGGTATAAAGGTAAAACTATAATGTTTTCACAGCCTTGTTCTTTTAAAAAAATAAGCTTTGATTTAATGCTTGGGTTTCCATACCTCATTGCAAAATCGACTATAATGTTTTTGTTTCCAATTTTTTTATTAAGTTTGTCGGCCTGACTTTTGGTAAAATATAATAATGGAGACTCATTGGTCTCTTTAAACCAAATTTTTTTATAGGCATGTGCTGATTTTGATGGTCTAAAAGTTAGTATAAATAAGTTTAGTATTATTTGCCAGATTACCGGGTTAACTTCTATAACTCTTCTGTCTGAAAGAAATTCTTTAAGATATTTTCTTACATCCCACCAGCTTGTGGAATCGGGCGTGCCAAGATTCACTAACAGCACACCTGTTTTTCCAAATTTTACTTCTGGGTGATTTTGGTCCATTTTAATAATTCCTATAAAACTTAATTAGTTTATCAACTTTATCCGGGTCTGTCTCAGGGAGTAAACCGTGGCCTAAGTTAAAAATGTAGGGAGTGTTATTAAAGATACTTAAATATCTGCTAGCGTTTTCCTTTATCTTTTTTTCTGGCAAAAATAATGTCTTTGGGTCTAGGCCTCCTTGTAAAACTACATTTCTTAATTCTTGTTTAGCCCATTGAGGGTCAATTTCATAATCTAGGTTTAATCCATCCGGCTTCACGATATTATTAAAATCTTTATAATTTTTCCCAATCCCTCTCGGGAAACAGATTGTGGGTATTTTCTTTTCTTTACAAAATTCGACGATTTTAAGATTGGGTATATAGCAATAACTTGGTAAATCCTTTGCCGGTAATACTCCAGCCCATGAGTCAAATATTTGCACCACATCTGCTCCTGCATTTATTTGGTTTTCAATATGAACACATAAATATTCATTTAATTTATCCAGAATTAAATTCACTTCAAATTCTTTCACTTTTATTTTTTCAAAGTCCACTTTATTATTTTTTTTTGCTTCCAACATATAAATCAAGAGGGTCCACGGTGCCCCAATAAATGATATTAGTGATTTTTTTTTTGTTTAGATTTTTTCTTGTTATTTCGATTGCTTTATAAATTGGATGTAATTTTTGAGTAAAAGAAATCACATCATTATCAAGAAAAGTTTTTAAATCAAACTTGCTTAAACTTGGTCCATGGTCTTTTATAAATTCAACACTTTGACCTAAAGCATAAGGTACAAGTAGAATGTCTGAAAAAATGATAGCAGAATCTAAATTAAATCTTTTGATTGGTTGAAGTGTAATTTCTGAGCTTAATTTACTATTTAAGCATAGATCAATAAAGTTTAAGTTTTTTGCTCTAATCTCTCTAAATTCTGGTAAATACCTACCTGCTTGTCTCATAAACCATATTGATTTACAATTTATTTTCTTTGAAAGTATGTGGTTAAGATTACTCATTAAATAATAAAAGTTTATAATTATAGTTGTCTATGTAGGTCCTGTTAAGATCTTATATAACTATTTATACAATTTTTATACATATTGAAGTTAATAAGTCCTGTAAATAATAATGAATTTCCTGGCTTTATTCATTTTATAAACACCTATAAAATAATAATATCAACATAGAACAAATTGTTAATACTGTGTTGATTAATGTTAATTGTTTTTTAGATTAGTAATAAAAATTGTAAAAAACTTATTTATTAAATTATTATTAACAAGCTTATGAACGAAAAATACAATGTATATCTTGTGTCTGACTCAACTGGTGAAACTCTAGATAGAATATTTTTGTCTCTTAAGTCTCAATTTTCTAACTTCGAGTATGAAAAAAAAGAATTTGCTTTTGTTAGAACAGAACAACAAATAGATAAAATTATTAAAGAATGTGAAAAGATAGAAAACCCCTTAATATTATACACAATTGTAGAGACGAAATTGGCTAAATACATATCTATAAAAAGTGAGAAAAATAACGTCCCATGTTTTGGTATTTTAGGAAATTTAATTTTGAGTTTTTCAAAACTTCTTAACCAGAAAGCAATACATAAACCAAGCGCTCAGCATGTTTTGGATGACGATTATTATAAAAGAATAGAGGCCATCCAGTATACAATGGCACATGACGATGGAAAAAAAGTTGATGATATTAATGATGCTGATGTAATTTTATTAGGAGTTAGCAGAACAAGTAAAACACCAACATCAATTTATCTTGCGAATAGAGGCTATAAAACAGTAAATGTACCATTAATATTAGAACAAAAAATCCCTGAAGGGTTATCTTCGAATAATAAGTCTTGTATAATAGGCCTGGTTGCCGATCCAGAAAGACTTGCTGACATTAGACGAAATAGAGTTGCCATTATGAAAGATCATAAGTTAAAGGATTATACTGATTTGACTTTTATTAAAGATGAAGTCGAAAATTCAAAAAAACTTTTTAAGAGAAATAACTGGCCAATTATTGACGTTACAAGAAGATCGGTAGAAGAAACTGCAGCTTCAATTTTAAAAATTATAGAGATCAAAAAAAATAAATGAAAATTATACTTGCGTCTAAAAGCGAAGTACGAAAACAAATATTAGACAAAAATAATATTATTTGTGATGTTGTCCCATCTAATGTTGACGAAGATGAAGTTAAAAATTCACTCTTAGCAGAAAAAGCAGATCCACTTTCAATTTCAAAAAATTTGGCCGAAATTAAGTCAATCAAAGTAAGCATCAAAAATCCCGATCGGCTTGTACTAGGAGCAGATAGCGTAATATCATTAAATGAGGAATTGATAAACAAACCAAACTCTAGAGATGAAGCTTTAGAAATTTTAAAAAAATTAAACAACACAAAACATTATCTTATTAGCTCAGTCTGCATCTCTAAGAATGGAGCAATGATTTGGAATCATACAGATTCTTCAGAGTTAAAAATGAAGAATTTTTCTAAAGATAAATTGTCCGCCTATCTTTCCAAAATTGAAACCAAAACACTTTTAAATTATGGTGTTTATCAAATTGAGGCTGATGGGCTAGAGCTCTTTGAGTATATTAAAGGTGACCGTGACTCAATTATGGGATTGCCAATAAAAGAAATTATAAATTATATTAAAAATTATAAAAAATGAAAAAAAACTTTGGTATAATCGGAAGCCCTATAAATCATTCTTTATCACCAGTTTTACATAATTATTGGTTTGAAAAATATAATATAAATGCAAATTATTCCATTCTAGAAGTAGACGAAAATAGTTTAGGCGATATTACAAAGAAAATTAAAAACAAATCTTTGAATGGAATAAATGTTACTTTGCCATATAAACAAAAAATCATTCACCACCTTGATAGAATAATTAATGATGCTCATCTAACCGGCTCTGTTAATACTCTTTTTTTAAACAATGAAGAATTGGTTATTGGCGAAAATACAGATGTGTACGGGCTTCAGGCAGCTTATCTAAAAGAAATTGATAATGCTTCAAGTAAAAAAGCTTTAGTCATTGGTGCAGGCGGCGTAGCTCCTTCAGTGTTACTTTCTTTGCAAAAGTCCGGGGTAAAAAATATTTCTATAATAAATCGAACTAGAGAAAAATGTTTCTTTCTCAAAAAAAAATTTAGATTTTTAAACATATTAAACTGGGAAAATTTCGAAGCAGAGATCGAAAAATATGACATAGTTATAAATGCAACTAGCTTAGGTCTAAAAAATGGAGAAGAATTTGACTTTAGTTTTAGTAATTTAAACCAAGATGCAATTTTTATTGATACAATTTATAATCCTCTAGAAACAAAAACATTTAAATATTTAAAGGAAAAAGACATCAAAGTATTTAATGGATTAGAAATGTTTATATATCAAGGGCAAAAATCTTTTTATTTATGGAATAAGATAAATCCTGAAATAGATGAAAAATTAATTAACTTATTACTTTCAAAATTAAAATGAAAAAAATTGGTATTACGGGCTCCATAGCTTCTGGTAAAACAACTGCCAGCAAAATTTTATCTGAGAGAAGAGGCCCCTTATTTAGCGCTGATAATGTAGTAAAAAAAATATATCAAAATAACAAGTTTAAGAAATTAATTCTAAAAAAATTTAAAATTAGAAGCAAACTAGGACTTCAAATTTTATTGAGAGAAAAAATTTTACAAAATAATTCAAGTATAAAAAAACTTGAAAAATTGATTCACCCTTTAGTTAGGAAGGAGATGGTGAAATTTATTTCATTTAATAAAAATAAAAAAATAGCTTTTTTTGAAATACCTTTATTAGTTGAAAGTAAGTTAATGAGTTTTTTCGATGTCATAATACTTATACGTGCAAAAAAAAAAATCAGAGCTAAAAGATTTATAGCAAAAGGTGGTCAGAAAGAAATTTTTGAACTTTTAAATAAAAAACAAATACCTGACAGTGAAAAGACTAAGTTCTGTGATCATCAAGTTGTGAACGAAAAAAATTTTAATATTTTAAAAAAAAGATTATTAGATATAATCAAATTATATGTATGAAGTTTTTCTAGATACTGAAACTACTGGCTTGTCATTTAGAGAGGGACATAAGATTGTCGAGATAGCTTGCGTCGAAACCCAAGATCTAATACCTACCGGAAAAATTTTTCATAAATTTGTAAATCCAAAAAGAAGTATGCCCGATCAGGCATTTCAAATACATGGATTTTCTGAAAAGTTTTTAAATGATAAAGAAACTTTTGATCAAATTGCTGATGAATTGTTAAATTTTATAAAAGATAAAAAAATTATCATTCACAACGCTACTTTTGATTTAGGTTTTCTGGACGGTGAATTGAACTCAATTAAGAGGGATACTATTAATAAAAAATTAGTCATTGATTCTCTCGAGGTGGCGCGTAGCAGGTTCCCTGGAACTTCAAACTCTTTAGATGCTTTATGTAGAAAATTTAATATAGATTTATCACAAAGGACTAAACATAATGCTTTGCTGGATTGTGAATTATTAAGAGAAGTTTATATAAATCTTCTAGACGCAAAGGAGCCCAAGTTTAATCTTTCCCCTAAAACCACGGATCAAGTTGCAGCTGGTACCAAAAATTATAATAAAAAGATTATTCAAATTAATAAAATAGAGATTGAACAACATAATAATTTTCTAAAAAGCGAATTAAAAAAGAATTTTTATTGAAATTTTTTAAGCTTGTAGAGCTTGTCAAAATCTACTTTCTCATTAATTTTAATGTCTTTAAAGCCAGAATTTTCAAATAAGAAAATGAATATTTTTCTAAGTTCAGGGTATATTTTATTAGGAACATCAATAAGAATTATTTTTTCCATTTCTTCTTTTTGTATTTTTTCATTGTTTAAATCTACTATTGTAGAGTAGATAATTTTTGCATCTATCTTTTCAAAATCAGTGCTTGATGGAGTTAAATTTAAAGTCATTAAAATTTCTATAATATTTTGTTTTACTTGCTCACTTTTAATATCAATATTAATTTTATAATTAGCTATATCTTTAGAAAGTAAAAAAAATGTTTTCGGATTGGGTACATTAAAATTTAATTTCTTAATATATTTACCTATAATTTTATAATTCATCTTTTTTTTTATCTACTATTTCTCCATCAATAGTATCATCATGATTTTTCTTATTTTCTTTTCTTTTCTTTTTTAAAGCAATACTAAATAGAAACTTTCTAGTAAAAGGAATTAGCAAAAGAAATCCTACAAAGTCTGTAAAAAACCCTGGAATAATTAGTAAGAGTGCCGCGATAGCTATGGAGGCCCCAGACATTAATTCATAAGCTGGAACTCTGTTTTGATACAAATTGACCATGCCTGATTTTAAAGTTTGAATTCCTTGACGTTTTGCAAAATAAACGCCTATTATTGCTGTCAAAAAAATTAGCGCTATTGTATTTAAAGCACCTACCTTGCTTCCTATTTCTATCATTAGAAATATTTCTATTACTGGCAACCCTATAAATAATAAAAAAAATGAGTTCATTTGTCTGATACAAAATTATATTATTAATGTATATTTATCAAATTATGAGTAATAGTTTTGGTTACATAGACATTATTTTACTGGGCATGATTGCAGGATTTATCATTTTGCGATTAAGAAGCATATTGGGCAGAAAGACCGGTCAAGATTCTAAAGTTTACCCAAGTTTTGCCGAAAAAAAATTTAACATCCCAAAAAATGAGGTAAAACCCATTAAACAAAATCTTGAAATATTAGAAGGTAATGAGAAAAAAGAATTCCTAAAAGGAGCTGAAATAGCATACGAAACTATACTTGCATCTTTTGCAAACGAAGATTTAAAAAAATTAAAAACACTTTTAACAGTTAATATGAGCCAAAATTTTTCTGGTGCTATTGACGCTAGAAATAAAGAAAAAATTAAATCAGAATTTACGTTTATAGGGATGAAAGAATCTTCTGTAGAAAAATATGAAAAAATTAAAGACGAATTGTTCGCTACAGTAAAATTTGTAGCCGAAGTTATATCAGTAAAAAAAGACAAAGATAATAAAACTATTGAGGGAAATCCTGATAAAATTAAGTTTGTTACAGATGTTTGGAAATTTACAAGAAATATTCAAAATAAAAGTCCTAATTGGTATTTATCTGAAATCATAAACTAGTGATTAAAAAAAAAGATCTTTCCCAAGAAGATGCTAAAGTCTGGGAAAATTTTACTAAGAATACCCCAGACATTTACGATAAGGAAAAAAATCAATCTGTAATTAATTCAAATAAAGAACGCTTCAAGTTTGATCTTCATGGCTTTACCCTTAAAGATGCAAATATAAAAGTCAGAGAATTAATTTTTCTATGCACTAAAAATAAATATAAAGAAATACTTCTCATTACCGGTAAAGGTCTCCACTCAACAACTGATACTGATACATATGTTTCTAAGGATCTTAGTAAATTGAAATTTTCAGTGCCAGATTTTATTAAAAATGATGATGAACTTAACAAATTTATTTTATCAATTTCTGAAGCCGATGTTAAAGATGGTGGTAAGGGAGCTATATTAATTCAATTGAAAAAATTATAATATAAATTTTGACAAATCTGTATCTTTTATCAAATTTCCAAGATTATCGTTGACATATTTCTGATCAATTGTAACTGTTTCACCTGCTCTGTCTGTAGCATTAAAACTGATATCATCTAAAACTTTCTCTATGATTGTATGAAGTCTTCTCGCTCCGATATTTTCAACTGAAGAGTTAACTTCTGCTGAAATTTTTGCCAGCATATCTATGCCATCATTAGTAAATTCTAGATTTACGTTTTCTGTCTTTAATAGTTCTTTGTACTGTTTTATTAAACTATTGTCGGGTTCTTTAAGAATTCTTTTAAAGTCCTCCTCACCAAGAGCATTTAGTTCTACTCTAATAGGCAACCTACCTTGTAATTCAGGCAAAAGATCTGACGGTTTTGCAAGCTGAAAAGCTCCTGACGCTATGAATAAAATGTGGTCGGTTTTTATGGGTCCGTGTTTTGTACTAACTGTGGTTCCTTCAATAAGTGGCAATAAATCTCTTTGTACTCCCTCTCTTGAAACATCTCCACCTACGCGATCGCTTCTCGCGGATACTTTATCAATTTCATCCAGAAAAACTATGCCATTTTCTTCAGTGGTTTTTTTTGCTTCTTGAATAATTTTATCTTCTTCGATCATCTTATCAGATTCTTGTGCAACTAAAATATCATGAGATTCTTTTACAATCATTTTTTTCTTTTTTTCTTTTTTATTTCCCATCGATTTTCCAAGAATGTCTCCAAGATTTATCATACCGACATTTCCGCCGGGCATACCAGGTATCTCAAAACTTTGGAGACCATTTGAAGTATTTTGAACTTCAATTTCTATCTCATTTTTATCAAGATCTCCGCTCCTTAATCTTTTTCTAAAACTTTCCCTAGTTGCAACACTTGCTTTGTTACCAACTAATGCATCAAGTACCTTTTCTTCTGCTTTCAACTCTGCTTTTGCTTTAACTTCTTTTCTCTTCTTTTCTCTTTCCATTGCGATAGCGATTTCAATTAAATCTCTAATTATTTGTTCAACATCTCTTCCAACATAACCTACTTCTGTAAATCGAGTTGCTTCAACTTTTATAAAAGGAGCTTCAGCTAATTTTGAAAGTCTTCTTGAAATTTCTGTTTTACCAACTCCTGTTGGTCCAATCATAAGTATATTTTTCGGAAGAACCTCATCTTTCATTTCATCTGAAAGAGCTTGTCTTCTCCATCTATTTCTTAAAGCGACGGCAACTGCCTTTTTAGCTTCTTTCTGGCCAATAACATATCTATCTAACTCTGAAACAATTTCCCTTGGCGATAGGGCACTAACTTTAGAATTTTCTCTAACTTTATTTTTTACAAGATTCAAATTTGCAACTTTATTTGATTTAACCATTTTAAATTTTTTCTATAGTAATATTGTTATTAGTGAATACACAGATATCAGATGCAACTTTTATAGATTTTCTAGCAATTTCTTCAGCCTTCATATCAGTTTCTATTAATACTTTTGCTGCTGCCAGCGCATAATTTCCACCTGATCCAATACCAATAATCCCATCTTCAGGCTCCAAAACATCTCCAGTTCCTGAAATAATAAAACTGTGCGTTTTATCTGCAACTGCCATTAATGCTTCTAGTCTTCTTAGAAATTTGTCGCTTCTCCAATCTTTTGCTAGTTCAACGGCTGCCCTCTGTAAATTGCCAGCATGTTTTTCAAGCTTTGCTTCAAGTCTCTCAAATAAAGTTAGTGCATCAGCAGTCGATCCGGCAAACCCGGCGATTACTCCTCTACTCTCTATTTTACGAACTTTTTTAGCTTTGCTTTTCAAAACTGTGTTACCAAGACTCACTTGGCCGTCTCCTGCCACAATGGTTTCACCATCCTTTCTCAGTAAAATAATTGTTGTGCCATGCCATTTTTCAGCTGTATTCATTATGTTATATGTGGAGATTAATCCTATTTCTTCAATAGCCAATCTGATTTATTGATAAAATAGCTTATTATATATATATCAATTAATAATTCTCTTTGAATTATGAAAAGAAAAGCAAAAATTTCTAGAAAAACTAAAGAAACTAGTATCTCAGTTTCTGTCGATCTTGATGGAAAAGGCAAATATAAAATTAAAACTGGAATCGGTTTTCTGGATCACATGTTAGAACAATTATCTAAGCATTCTCTAATAGATTTAGAAGTAAATGCAAAAGGAGATACACACATTGATTTACACCACACCACAGAAGACACAGGTATAGCAATTGGTGAAGCCATCAAAAAAGCTGCTGGAAATCGAAAAGGAATCAAAAGATATGCTTCAACAATGATACCTATGGATGAAACACTAAGCAGAGTTTCAATTGATGTGTCTAATAGACCTTATTTGATTTGGAAAGTGAATTTAAAAGTCGAAAAACTAGGAGAGATGGATACAGAACTTTTTAAAGAATGGTTCCAAGCCTTTTCACAGTCAGCAGGAATTACATTACACATTGAAAATATATATGGTGAAAATAGTCATCATAAAATTGAGTCTTGTTATAAAGGTTTAGCAAGGTCTTTAAAGGACGCGCTAACAATTGATAAAAGAATTAAAAACTCAGTACCGTCCACTAAAGGCAAGCTTTAATTATAAATGTTACTAACCGTCGTTGATTATGGGGTCGGCAATTTAAGGTCAATTGCTAAATCTATAGAGAAAGTAAATTTTGATAATAATCTAAATTACTCTGTTAGAGTTAGTTCAGATATTAATGATGTAAAGAAATCAGATAAAATAGTTCTACCCGGTCAAGGTTCTTTCAAGGCTTGTAAAGAAGGAATAGACAACATTAAGGGGCTTCAAGATCAGTTAAACGAAAGTGTATTAGTTAAAAAAAAACCAATTTATGGAATTTGTGCGGGCATGCAATTATTTGCAACTACTGGACATGAAGAAGAAAAAACAGAAGGATTAAATTGGATTCCGGGCGAAGTAATTAAATTAGATTTAGGTTCATCTAAACTAAAAATTCCTCATATGGGCTGGAATGAATTAAAAGTAGAAAATGTCTCTAATGTTTTTAAAGATGTAATAAATAATAACCACGCCTATTTTATTCATAGCTATGAATTTATTCCTGAAGATAAAAAAAATGTATCAATAACAACAAACTACGGTAAAGACGTGATGGCCGCAGTATCATCAGGAAATATATATGGATCACAATTTCATCCCGAAAAAAGCCAAAATACTGGATTACAAATTTTAACTAATTTTTTAAATTTATAAATTTTATGATCAACAAAACAAAATTAAAATGAAAATATTTCCTGCAATAGATATTAAGGATAAAAAATGTGTGCGATTAATCAAAGGAGACTTTGCAAGAAAAACTGAATATGTAACATCACCTGTCGATCAAGCAGGAAAATACAAAGATTATGGTTTTAAAAATTTACACATTGTAGACTTAGACGGCGCTTTAACTGGTAACACTGTTAATCTTAATATAATTCAAGAAATAGTTGCTAAATATGATTTACAAATTGAAGTAGGTGGAGGTATTCGATCACTCGAGAGCATTAAGAAATATGTAGACGCAGGCGTAGAAAAAGTAATTTTAGGTAGTGCAGCTATTAAGAATAAGGAATTTTTAAAAGAAGCCTGTGATAAATTTAAAAATAAAATTGCTTTAGGCCTAGATGCAAAAAAAGGAAACCTTTCTGTATCTGGTTGGAAAGAAGACTTAAATATTAGAACTTTGGATTTTTTAAAAAATGTAAAGAACCATGGGGTAAGTAGACTTATCTATACCGACATTGATAGGGACGGGACAAAGAAGAGCCCCAACCTTGAAGAAACCATCAAAGTTGCCAAAGTATCCAGTTGTCCTGTAATTATTTCTGGAGGAGTTTCTTCTCTTAATGATATTAAAAAAGCAAAAGAACTATGTAATAAAAATATTGAAGGCATTATTGTTGGCAAAGCAATATATGACGGTGATATAAAACTAGAGGAACTTGCGAAAGAATTGAATGCTTAAAAATAGAATAATACCTTGCTTAGATGTAAAAAATGGCAGAGTTGTTAAAGGTATAAATTTTTTAGATTTAAAAGATGCTGGCGATCCTGTAGAGCAAGCGAGTATTTACGATAAAGGTGGAGCAGATGAAATATGTTTTTTGGACATTACTGCAAGCAATGAAAATCGAAACACGATTATAGATGTGGTTAGTAAAACGGCTGAGAAATGTTTTGTTCCTCTAACAGTAGGAGGAGGAATTAGAACAACAGACAACATAAGAGAATTATTGTTAGCAGGAGCTGATAAAGTCTCCATTAACACTGCCGCTGTAAAAGATATTAATTTTGTTAACGTAGCATCAAAGAAATTTGGAACCCAGTGTATGGTAGTCGCTGTTGACGCTAAGAAAACTTCAGATGGAAAATGGGAAATCTTTACCCATGGTGGAAGAGAAAATACTGGAATAGACGCCATTGATTTTTCTAAACAAGCTGAAGAAAATGGAGCTGGAGAGATTCTACTTACATCAATGGATAAAGACGGAACAAAATCTGGATATGATTTAGAGTTATTAAAAAAAATTACTAGCTCCGTAAGCATACCAGTAATAGCTTCCGGTGGAGCAGGGAAATTAGAGCATTTGTATGAGGCTATAAAAACTGGAGGAGCAAGCGCGGTGTTGGCAGCCTCTATATTTCATTATGGTGAATTTACTATTAAAGAGACAAAAGAATATTTAAAATCTAAGAATGTTCCGATAAGATTATAATATGTTAGAAAATTTAGAGCAGTTAATTAAAATAATTAGGAAAAAAAAAAAATCTTCACCTGATAAATCATATACCAATAAACTTCTTAACGATAAAGACCTCAGTGTTGCTAAAGTTAAAGAGGAGATTGGAGAATTATTAGAGTCTGTTGAACAAAATTCAAATACAATACATGAAGCAGCAGATGTTATTTATCATTTGATGGTTTATTTGGAAGCCAATGAAATAAAGATTGAAGACGTAATGAAAGAATTAAAGAAAAGACAAAAATGAATTACGATAAAAATAATATCTTTGCAAAGATTCTTAGAGGAGAAATTCCTTGTAACAAAGTTTATGATAATGATTATGTATTAGCATTTCATGATGTAAATCCTCAAAAAAAAGTGCACGTTTTAGTAATTCCAAAAGGTGAATACGTTGACTTAGATGATTTTAATAATAAGGCATCCGATAAAGAAATAGTTGAATTCTATAAGGCAGTTACACTTGTTTCTAATTTATCAGGAGTGAAAGATAAGGGTTATCGAGCTCTAACAAATATTGGAAGTGACGGAGGTCAAGAGGTTCCACATTTTCATTTTCATATATTTGCTGGAGAACAAATAGGTAAAATGGTTAGTTAATGGTTTCTAGGGTTAAAAGATATTTTTTAGAAATAAAAAACTTTTCTACTCCGATCGAGTTGAATATACCTGAATATTTTAAAATTATTTTAGATGATAAAAAAAATTTTGAAATAAATAAATTTTTTTACAAACTAATTGGAATTGATCATTATTGGAGAGACAGGTTGCTTTGGTCAGATGAAGAATGGTCCAAATATGCATCAAATAGAAATCTTGAAACATATATCCTTAAAAAAAAAAACGATTTCGCTGGCTTTTATGAACAAGAATATCACCCAGCGACAAATGAAATGGAGTTAATTAATATGGGAATTTTAAAAGAGTTTAGAGGTTTAAAACTCGGCTCTGCACTTCTAAACCATGCAATTGTGAATTCCTCAAGGAAAAATTTAAATAGAATGTGGGTACACACATGTAGCCTAGACCATAAGCACGCTTTGCAAAATTATAAATCAAAAGGTTTTAAAATTTTTAAAGAAGAAGAAATCGATTTTGTTGCTTAGTTTATCCTGGGCAATTGAAAAGTTTCTTTTTGATAAATGTTATTTTTTGATACAATCTTCAAAGAAAAATTAATATTATTATTGTATTGATCCTTTATTTCCCAACCCTTTAACTCTAGGGTATTTTTATCAAACAAAATAGCAATCTCATTTTCAAGGTTATAAATTAATTTTATATTTTTATTATTCTTTTTCAATTTTCCAGATTTAACAATTTCTAGTAATTTTTCCTTATACAGGATATTCAAAAAAGGAGACTTTGATATAGGGTAGCGATATGTTTTATTGTATCTCTTTTGTGTGATAACAAGTTTTTTGTCATTTATAATAAGTTCTTTCTTTTTATCATCAAAATAATAGCACTTTAATTTTCCAGGAAACTGTAAAAGACAATTACCTGACTCTACTTTATCGTTAATTAATTGATTAAATGAAAACTCTAAAGATTTTAAATTACTTAACTGAGATATAATTTTTTTTTTTTTCATCTGCGTATAAAGAAAAGGTAATGGAATAAAAAATTATAACAATAGCTAATATTTTCTTTAAAAACAAAATTAAAGCACCTCACGTTTTCCAACATGATTTGCTTTACTTACAATCCCTTTTTCTTCCATCATATCAATAATTCTAGCTGCTCTATTGTATCCAATCTGTAATTTTCTTTGTAAGAAACTTGTAGATGCCTTTCCTTCACTTTTGATTATATCGTGAGCTTGGCTATACAGCTCATCTTCATCACTATCATTCCCAGGAACGGTGGAGCTATCATTGCTTACTTGTGCTGTAATTTCTTCCATATAATCTGGTTCACCTTGAGCTCTTATAGAATTTGCTATTTTTTCAATCTCTTGTTCTGATACGTAAGGGCCATGAATTCTGACTATTCGATTTGCTGAAGACATAAATAACATGTCACCTTTACCCAGTAATTGTTCTGCACCCTGTTCTCCTAAAATAGTTCTACTATCTATTTTAGAACTTACTTGAAATGATATTCGCGTTGGAAAGTTTGCTTTAATCGTGCCTGTAATAACGTCTACACTAGGTCTTTGAGTAGCCATTATTATATGAATTCCCGCAGCTCTTGCCATTTGAGAAAGTTTTTGAATATAATTTTCTATTTCTTTCCCGGCTACAAGCATTAAGTCTGACATTTCATCTACAACCACTACGATGAAAGGCATTTTCAATTTATGTTTAGCGTTATATCCTTCAATATTTCTTACTCCAACTTTACTCATTAATTTGTATCTACTGTTCATCTCTTTGACGGTCCAAGCTAAAGCGGAAGTCGCTTTTTTTGCATCTGTAATCACTGGAGTTAACAAGTGAGGTATTCCTTCATAAGTAGATAATTCTAACATTTTAGGGTCAATTAAAATAAATTTACAAAGATCTGGACTTAATTTGTAAAGCAAAGAAACAATTATTGTATTAATGCAAACAGATTTACCCGATCCTGTAGTACCAGCTATTAAAAGATGAGGCATTGTAGTTAAATCACCTACAATAGGCATACCCGATATGCTTTTTCCAAGTGCGATAGGGAGTTTTATATCTTTCTTTTCAAATTTTTCGTAAGAAATTATTTCTCGAAGTGAAACACTTTCTCTTGTTTCATTTGGTATTTCTATACCAACAGTATTTTTACCAGGAATAACAGAAACTCTTGCCGATGTAGAACTTGTGTTACGAGCTAAATCCTCAGATAAGTTAATAATTTTTGAAACTTTAACACCTGGCGCAGGTTCAAATTCATATAAGCTAACAACTGGACCACTATTAATAGCTTTAATTTTCCCATCTATTCCAAAATCTAGCAAAATTTTTTCCATAAATTCTCCATTAGGTCTGTTTTTATTTAAATTTGATGGACTTAATCTGGATAAGTTCTTTTCCAAGTAATCTAATGCCGGCAATTTATATTTTGACCTTGCGGTACTAATTTCCTTTTGGACATTTATTTCTTTTTCAAATGAAAATGATTGTTGAGGTCTTTCAATTATTTTATTTTCTTCTTCCACAAGTGTTTTGTCAAAATTAACTTCAGTGGCAATTTTATTTTTCTTTTTAAATGAAGAAATAATTATCAATAATATTTCTTTAAAGTTAAGTCCTGACGATAAAGTAAATAAAACTAAAGTTAATACCAATAAGGCAAATATTGAATAACTATTGTCAATCCAAGGAAACCAAGTGCTTAAAAAATTATAACCTATTTTCCCCACAAAACCTGAATTTCCATTATCTATAAGCCAGAACGAATTATTAAAAGTAATATAGATAAAAATCGTACCTAGAATTAAATAAGCAACAACTAGAAATAATTTTAGGACTAATTTTTTAATTTCTTTTTTTATAACAAGATTAAAGCCCCAAAATAAAAAATTAGCTAATAGTAAAAATGAAGCTAATCCAAAACTTTGTAAAAGAAAATCAGCTACACTACTGCCATAAACACCAAAAAAGTTCTTAATTTCGAACTCTCGATCACCATAAACAAATGAGGGGTCCTCAGGTGAATACGTTGAGAATGCTACAGCAAGCCCTACGCTAGTAAAAATAAGGATTAACCCAAGAAATTCAAAGGTTCGTTTTTTAATAAAATTTGTTACACTATTTAAAAAGTTTGTATTCATATCGAATCATTTTACATACTTTTTACCATTTTTATGAAACGGTGAAAAATTTTATAGCATGAAAAAACAAAGAATTTGTATTATTGGAGACGGTCTTTCAGGTTTAATGACTATTATAGCGCTAAATAAACTTCCAAGCGTAGAAGCCCACCTAATTACTAAAAAAAATAAAAGTATTAACGATAAGAGAACCACCGCCATATCAGTGAGCAATTTTAATTTCTTCCAAGGTATTATGAGTAAATTTGACAAGAAACTATTTTGGCCATCAAAAAAGATAAATCTTTTTTATGAGAACGGTGATCAAAAAATAAATTTCCTAAATCTTGAGGAGGATAAAAACAATCTTATGTACGTTTTTGAAAATAATAAAATTAAAAAGATTTTGCTTAAAGAAATTCAAAAACAAAAAATTAAAATGATACAAAAAAATATAACAAAGCTTAGTGATCTAGATTCTTATGATTTAAAAGTTCTTTGCCTGGGGAGAGAGTCAAAAATTTATAAAAACATAATTAATAATAGATCCATATACAAAGATTATGAAGAAATCGCTTTAACAGGATATGTTGAGCATAATTTAAAAGATGTAAGTGCCAGTCAATTTTTTTTAAAAGAAGGACCTTTAGCGATACTACCTTTCTCGAAGAATAATTTTTCTTTTGTATGGAGCGTTAAAAAAGGATTTGTAAATAAAAATATTAAATTTATTATTACATCAAAAATCAGTGAGCTTTTGAGAGTTAATAAAAAAATTAATATTACTAATCTTCAGTCCTACCCTTTAGTGCTCAACTTAAAACGAACTTATTATAAAAAAAATGCCCTTATTTTAGGTGAAGGTTTGCATACTATTCATCCAGTAGCTGGCCAAGGTTTTAATCTAGTTATGAGAGATATTAAAAAATTAAAAGA
>MDTF01016370.1_pt1 | contig 20293 bp, 20 predicted proteins | sample 811191 | NCBI WGS metagenome assembly MDTF01 (sample SAMN05326649, study PRJNA326480) | marine metagenome | isolation source: seawater | place: Southern Ocean | collected 2011
AGGCATCAAAATTAAAATAAACATTTTTAATTTTTTCTCCATAATGTTCAATTATTTGCTGATTAGAATTAAATCGATTTTCATTTTTTTTGTACTTTCTAATTTTATCTTGTTCTTCTGGAATATATGTATACCCCACACATAAAATACCTTTATTATTTGTGATTCTGTAAATCTCATCTAAAATTTTCTTATAGTTATTACTATATGGAATAACCCAGCCACAAACAATTACATCAAAGTAATTATCTTGATAATCTGTATCATGAATATCGCCAAGTTTAATTTTTGAAGAATAAGATAATAGATCAATAGATGAAATATTTTTCCACTTAAAACCCAAGCTTCTAATAAAATATAGCTCACCCTCATTTCGAGGACCAACTGATAAAACTTTAGAATTATCAAAGTCTAGATAATCTATAGAACCAAGAGGCATTGTTATAAGTTTTGTCTTGCCACCTGAAAATTGATTATAAGTTTTTTTAATATCAAATAGATTTTCAGAATAGTGTAAATTATGATCATCCACACTTAATATTTTATTATCTCTATGTAATTCAATGTGATCATCAGTTATTTCAATTTTATTTTTAAATTTAAAATTTCTGCGTAATATTTTAAACAAAACAAAAAATCTTAAAAAAGATATACAAGTTCTAAATATTTCTATTTTATAAAAGTCTGTTACGAATCTATTTAATATTTTCAAAATCATTATTAATGATTTATATAGCATAAAATTTAATAATAATTTATAATTGATCAATTTAAGATCAAAAAATGTTATTAAACTTAAAGAGAAAAATTGGTATAAAGCTTTTTAACAGAAGAAAAGCTTTGAAATACATCTTATTTGATAAAATTTACTCATTATTTATCCTAAACAAAAAAAAATTACCCTTATTCTTAAAAAGATTTGATACAGATGGGTTTGCTCAAATAGATCCAAATGTAAAACAAGAAATTACAGATTTAAACAAAATTTTAGAGTTAGATAAGATAAAAGAAGATCCACCTTTTCATTTTTTAATAAATGATGATGTTAAAAAAAATATTAATAATATATTAAGTAAAATAGATTTTAATATTATCGGTTATTTAAAGAATTATTTTAACTCTGACATATTGCCAGCATATATTTGCCTTAGAAGAAATACTTTTTATGAAAAAAATAACTTAGACAACGAATTATACAATAATAATTTTCATAATGACGCATATTTATTTACTCATTTTAAAATTTTTGTAAATTTAAATGATGTATCTAAAAAAAGTGGTCCAATGAAAATTGTTCCTAAAAGAAAGACACATAACTTTTTAAAAAAGATAAACTACCTTGATAGAAAAAAATATAATGATCATGATGAAAATTATTCTTATGCAAATGTTGGAAAATATGGTGATTGTTTATTGTTTGACCCCACCAATTGTTTTCATAGTGCGGGAATTCCAGAGGAAAATTATAAAAGAGATTATTTGATAATCACATATGTGTGTGTACCCAAAAAAAAGGAATTCCTCGAAAAATTTAAGGAGGTAGATATTTACAAATATTATGCCAACAAACTTTTATCTTTTTCAAAACCTACAAAATTTTTTGAAACTGTTAAGATTTTTTTAAACTTTTACAGCAGTAAAATAAATTAAATTATAAAAAAAAATGTTCCATTTGGTAAGGTAGGCAAACCTATGACCGATAATTTAGGTGTTTTTATAAATAAAAATAAATCTGAAATTAAAATCAAAAATCCTTGGCCAGGATGTATGATAAATGTAATAAATAATAAAAATCAATTTGAAGAATACTGGGATCAAAAAAATTGCTTCAGATTATTTGATTTAGCCTCTAAAGATAAAAATAGTAATTATATAATTCATGGAAGATTAGATGATGTAATAAATATTAGAGGACATAGGATTGGATCTGCCGAGATCGAGTCTATTTTGCTTAAGCTAAATAAAATTAAAGAAGCTAGTGCGGTTAGTGTTAATGATGATTTATCAGGTAAAAAAATTATAATTTTTATAGTCGTTAAAAACAAAAAAAATATTATTAAATCAGTTGAAAATTTAATATACAAAAATTTTGGATCTTTTGCTTTGCCTGAAAAAATAATAATTCTTCCAGAATTACCAAAAACAAGAAGTGGAAAAATTTTGAGGAGGGTTTTAAGAGAATTATATTTAAACCCTAATACAAAAAAAATAGGAGATTTAAGCACTATTTTGAACAAAAAAATTATTTCTAAAATAAGAAAAATATTATTAAATAAATAGATAATGTATATAAGAATAAAATGAAAGATCTTAATAACAAATTAAAAAAAGTATTAGCTCCAGTTTTAAAAATGTCTGAAAGTAAAATTAATGAAAATTTGAATTATAAAAATTGTAAAAAATGGGACTCTCTTACACATATTAAAATTATAATTAAATTAGAAAGTAAATTTAATATTAAAATAAAGCCAGAGGACAGCTTACATTTGCTGTCATTCAAGAAAATTTCTTCTGATCTGAAAAGTCAAATATAAATTAATGATAATTAAAGATCTTTATCAATTATACAAATCATCTAATAAAAAAAACTTAAGTGTATTTTATCTTTTTTTTATAATAGCCTTTTTTATTCTTTTCTTAGAATTTTTTTCTACTGCTTTTTTAATTGGGATTTTATTAAAGCTTATTAATAATGATACAGTAATTTTTAATAATGATTATTTATATAATATTGAGATATTTTTAAAAAATTTATCTTTATATAAATTATCCCTTTATACAATTTGTATATTTGCTGTTAAAAATATTCTGTTACTTTTATTTAAATATTGGCAAATGAAGTATTCATTTGAGTTCCAAAAAGATCTTTCTGCAAGTTTACTTAAAAAAATTTGCATTTCAGACATATTAGAATTCCAAAATGATAATTCTGCAATAAAATTAAGAAATATATATACAGAAGTTGGTTGGGTAAGAAAATTATTAACACAAGTTGCTGATCTAATCACTGAGGTTTTTATAATCATTGGAATAATTTCAATTTTGATTTTTTATGACCCAATGCTTGTATTGATATCAATTTTATTTTTTTCAGTCACAATCGGCCTAATGTATCTTGCTTTTTTCAGAAAAAATCAAAAATGGTCAGAAGAAAGAATTGATCTAAGTGGTAAATTAATTTTAAATATTTTACAGAGCTTAAGCTCTATTAAGGAAATAAAGATCTTTAGAAAAGTTGAAAAAACTGTTGATTATTTTCAAAAAAATTACAGTAAATACATTAAAAATGCGATTACTCATGGTTTAGTAAAAAACGCATCAAAACCTTGGATAGAAACTCTAACAATTATTTTTATTTTTTTGATAATAAATTTTTTTTTAATAAGAGGTGTGGCACAAGAGGAAATAATATCCAAACTAGGTATATTTTTTATATGTATTATCCGTGTTATGCCATCAATGCTCAAAGTATATAATATAGTTTACACAATAAATTTTTTAAAAAATTCTGTAGCATTAATTAAAAATGAACTAGTCGATGACGAAATTTATATAAGTGAAGTTCAAAAAGAGAGAACTGAAAATAAAGAAATTAAGATTCAAAAAATAAATGTAAAAAATTTGAGTTATAAATACCCAAACACTACAAAAAATGTTTTAAATGATTTGAACTTCGAATTTCAAAAAGGAATGATTAACACTATAACGGGTGCTAGTGGTACTGGTAAGACAACCTTATTAAACATTGTTTTAGGATTATTAAAAATAGAAAAAGGTGAAATTTTTGTTAATAACATAAATTTCAGCAATAAAAAATTGTATGAAAATCTTAACATCGGTTACGTTCCACAAAGCATTTTTTTATTTGATGATACTATCAGTAACAACATATCATTTGTTGACGAAAGTCCTAATATCAAAGAAAAATTAGAAAAGGCATCTAATCAAGCAGAAATATTGAATTTTGTAGAATCACTTCCAGATAAGTTTGAACACAGAATAGGTGAAAAAGCATCAAAGATCTCAGGTGGTCAGATGCAAAGAATAGGATTGGCACGTGCATTATATTCAAATCCAGATGTAATTATCTTAGACGAGTTTACTAGTTCTGTAGATATGGAAACAGAAAAAAAATTAATGAATACGTTACAAAAACTAAAAAAAGATAAATTAATTATTATTATTTCACATAGAGAACAAACAATTAAATCTTCAGATAATATTATAAATCTTACAAATGAAAAAATATGATTGTAGCTTTCCCTATAGAGATAAGTGCAAGAGAATATCTAAGTAAAATATTTTGTGCTTATCAAATTTTGAAGAATACAGATTACAGGGTAGTTTTTGGAAAAAAATCTGAAATTTATAATTTTTATAAAAAAAATAGTGGCGTTTATCTTATCACCAAGGGTGGAACGTTAGAGCATTTTGCATTTAAAAAAAATTTTACAAATAATAAATTATCACTTTTAGATGAAGAAGGGCCATTAATTAATTTTAGCTATAAAAGTGATTTTATTGCAAGAACTAATTCAGATGTACTTAAAAAAATATCTGATTATTACTGCTGGGGAAATGAAGATTACAAGATGATGAAAAAAAAAAAAATTAATGAAAAGCTTTTTATATCTGGTCACCCTAAATATGATTTGTGTAATAGAAAATATAGAATTTTTTTTGATGATGAAAAAAAAATATTAACTAAAAAATATGGTAAATTTCTTTTAGTAGCATCAAGTTTTATAGGAGCCGATGGATACATTAAAAACGATATTTATTCTAAATGGATTGTTAAAGCTGTAGAAAAAAAAAACAGAAAAAAGAAAAAAAAAGACTTATTTAATTACTTCAAGGATGATCAACTTAATTACAAAAGATTAATAGATTTAACTAAAAAAATATCATTAAGGTACCCTGATTTAAAAATCATTTTTAGACCGCATCCACGTCAAGATATTTTTAAAGTAAAAAATAGATTTGATAAAAAAACTTATAAAAATATAACAATCAACAATGAAGGTTCAATAACTCCATTTATCTATTCGTGTAAGTATTATTTACACTCAGGTTGTACCACATCATTGGAAGCGGCACTCTTGGAAAAAAAAATTTTATATTTAAAAAATAACTTTAAAAATAAAAATTTGTATCAAAGATTTGGCACAACCATTGGAAATATTAATGAAAATATATTATTAGATAAATTTTTTAATCTAGAGTATTTTTATGACTTAAAGAAAAATAATATTGATAAATTTATTTATAATAATAAAAAACAATTTTTTTATAAATATTTAATTAAAAAGCTAAAAAAAATTAATCTAATATCTAAAGATATTACACTAGGCGATTTGCCAAAAAAAAATTATTTTTTGAGTAAATTAAAAGAAATTATGTACGATTCTAAATTATTATTAATTTTTTTTTCATTATTTAATACAAATTTGCTTTTGAACAAAAAGTATAAGACCAGCAAATTCGAAAGTTTGGATATGAATGAAATTAAAAAAAAAATAAAAAAGTTCCAAATTATAGATAAAGTCAATTTTCAATTTAAAATTACAAAAGTAAACAATGATTCAGTAATTTTTACAAAAAAATAAAAAATTTTATATGTATTTTTTTAAATTTTTTTCTAAGTAATTTTTGTCATATGACGACAGGTTATTTTCAAATTTATATAAATTTTTTAAAGTATGATTTAGGTCGAAGTTTGAATCTATTTTTTTATCTATTCCTAATTGATCACACAATTTTTTACTCTCATCATAAAAATTTTCAAAAAAAGTTTCAAATTTTATAGTTATAACCTTATTTATTTCTTGGTTGTTAATGGTCTCCATTATATTTGCATACCATTTTGTAAACAGTTCAACACTATGACCTGGGTAGCTTAAAGATCCTCTTCTCTTCATGCTCCAGAAAATTGCTCTTGGGTCTCTCTTAACAAATATGATTTGTCTATTTTCACCATAGTACTTTGTTGAAGAGATCGGATTGAAATAATTCCCCCCTTGTTCAATTACTACATGTTTATTTTTATCAAAATTTTTATGAGATTTAAAATTATCAAATATAAAATTTTTTGTAAAATCTAAAAATTTATCCTCAGAACATGGAATAGTCATGTTAAGTAAATTTATATCTTTGGCATTTTGCCTTAATACAAACCTTTTTAAGTAAAAAGACATCTTTTCATAAATTGTCATTTTATCCAAAAAAAATTGGGGGCTACCATTGTAATTTAAATATGAAATATTTCTTATGAAATTATCTGCAGTTGAAATTAATTCTTGTGTATAGATATTATATTTTTTATTATATTCTGAATTATACAAATTATTAACAAAGTTTTTAAAATTTAAAACTTTGTTTGCTGCAGTGTTGATACTAAAATTTTTATATAAGCCATTGTATAATTCATCAATTCCATCAGGATCATTTACAAGTCTAAACTCACCACCATGGAATAAGTCTTGGAAATCCTCTCTTGCCAGTAAATAATCATTGAATGCGCTTGCACCACAATTACCACTTCCAAGAATTAAAATAATTTTCATTTTAAAATTTGTTGTTTTTTTATGTTAATAATAAGATAAACTCAATTATAAAACGGTATTCTAAATAAATGATATTTAGCTTACCACAGTCTATAAAATTAAAACTTTTTAAAATATTATGGTAATTTGGATTATCGGCCTTTCTGGTTCTGGAAAAAGTTTTTTGGCTGATAAATTAAAGAAAAAAATTAAAAACTCAATTATTGTAGATGGAGACCAAGTCAGGAAATATTTAACATCGGATCTTGGTTATAATAAAATTGATAGAAAAAAAAATTCTTTAATGATTCAAAAATTATGTAGATTTCTGGAAGAACAAAAATTTAATGTAATTTGCCCAATATTATCAATTTTTCCTGAACACCAAAAAAAAAATAGAAAAATTTTTAAAAAATATATTCAAATATACCTGAAGTCTTCCGTGAAAGAGCTGAGGTATAGAAGTAAAAAAATTGTATATAATCTAAAAAAGAATGTAGTTGGAAAAGATATTAAATTTCCGAGCCCCCACAAAAGTCACTTTATTTTTAAAAATAAATATGACAATTCATATAAATTAATAATAAATCAAATATTGAATAGTGTTAATGGAAAAAATTAAAAATTTTATAAAAAATAAATATTCTTTCAGTAGTTTATCAAATTTGGAAATAGACGGGATTTTTAAAAAAAAAAAAATCTTATTAAATAAAAAAATTAAAAGTATAATTTTAATTAAAAAAATCAATTATAATAAAAAAGAAATTATAACCGAAGATTATTTGGAATATCTAATTTATAAAAAAAAAATAAGTCAAAAAGAAGAAAAAAATTTAAAAAAGATTTATATAAAATTTAATATAAATTTATCTTTAAAAAAAAAATATGATCATAATTTAAAAAAAAAAACAAATGTAAGTTGCAAGCCTGAAGTTTATATATATTTAAGTTTATTAATTAAAAAAATTAAAAAAGTAAAAAATATTCATAAGTTAAATACAATATTAAAAATTCATGATTTAATTAATTATAAAAAGATTGATAAATCATTTAATTTAAATTTCTATTATCATTCATTGCTATATGAGTTTAAACTATTTAAAAGTTTCATATGAAAGAAGTTGGATTAATCTTGTCATCTAATTTAAGATCAGAAACATATTTTAAAGTAATAACAGGTATGAAAGACATAAAAATATCATTTGTTTTACTTTATGGAAAAAAAAGCAAAATTATTATGAAACAAAAAAAAATTAAAGATTTTTATTTTTTTGATCAAAAAAGAATCGATAATAAAATTTCTAAGTTTATTATTAGCCAAAAAATTAAAAATTTTATAATATCACCAAACTTTGGAGAAATTTTAAAAAATAAAAAATTGTTAGAAAAAAAAAACCTTATTCATTTTCACCCAGGCGAATTGCCATATTTTAAAGGAAGTACAACGTTATTTTATACTTTAATGATGAGAAAATATTTAACGTGCACTGGATTTATTCTCAAAAAAACTCTTGATAGTGGAAAAATATTAATCAAACAAAAATTTAAAATACCAGCATTCAAGAATGAAAAAGATATTATTAAATTTGACCATTATATGAGATCAGAAACCTTAAAAAATCTTATTATAAAAAAAAAAAAATTTTTTTTTAGTTTAAATAATGATAATTTAGATTTTTTTGTGATACACCCTATTTTAAGAAAATTATCTTTTGATCATTTAACTAAGAAATTGATCAAAAAATGGATTTTTTAAAAACTAAACAATTTTGTTGGTAATTTATATCATAATAAGATGAGATTTATTTCAAAAGCAAACACGTTGAAAAGGCTTAGATTAAATTCAGCTAAGATACCTAGTTTTTTTTCCTTTTATTCAAACAGTTATAACTTTAACAAAATTAAAAAATTAATTAAAACAAAAATTAAAGGTAAAAAAATAATCGTAAGATCCTCTGCTTATGGTGAAGATGGAAGTTCTAGCTCTATGGCTGGAAAATTTTTAAGTATTCCAAATATTGATATAAACAATAACATAGAAATTGATAATGCTATTAATTTAGTAATAAAATCATATAAAAAAAATAAATCAAAAAAAAATCAAATATTAATACAGCACTATATAGACAATATTAAATTCTCAGGAGTTATAACTACACAAGATATACACACATCCTCACCGTATATAATAGTTAACTTTTCAAATGAGAATAGCTCTGATGCCGTCACTTCTGGAAAAAAAAATTCAAAATCAATATTTTACTTAAATTCACTTAAAAAAATTAATGATAAATTTTTATCAAAAATTAATAGATTGATAATAGAGTTAAAAAAAAATTTTCCAAATCAAGAACTTGATATTGAGTTTATTATTGATAAAAAATTTGATCTTCATTTACTTCAAGTTAGAAAGCTACACATTAAAAAAAACAATTATCCAATTTATAATTATGAAAAGTCTTTATTTAAACTAAAAAAGAAAGTTGATAAGCTACAAATAAAGCACCACAATCTATTAGGGGATACTACATACTTTGGAGTTATGCCAGACTGGAATCCAGCAGAAATCATTGGTATAAAGCCCAAACCTCTTGCACTATCTTTATACCAAGAGCTTATAACAAATTCAGTTTGGGCAGAAAATAGAGATCAGCTAGGTTACCGGAATTTAAAATCTAACCGATTAATGACAACTTTTCTAGGCACACCATTTATAGATTTAAGAGTTGACTTTAACTCATGGATACCCAAAGATATTAATGAAAATTTAGCTAATAAACTAATAAACTATTATTTAAAAGAATTTAAAAATAAGAAATCATCACATGATAAAATCGAATTTGATATAGTTTTAACTTGTTATAACAATAATCTTAATGAAAAATTTAAAAAACTCAAAAAATATGGTTTTAATAGAAAAGAAATTTCTTCAATTGAAAAATCCTTAAAAAAAATAAATCAAAATATTATACACCACCAAAATTATTTTATAAAAAGAGTATATGAGTTAAATTCGAGAATTAATGAAATAGTTAATTCTAAAATGTATTATATTGATAAAATTTATTGGCTCATAGAGGACTGCAAAAATTATGGAACAAGTTCGTTTGCTGGTTTAGCAAGATCTGGCTTTGTCTCAGTAGATATAATGAATTCATTTGTTGAAAGTAAAATAATGACTGAAGAAGAAAAAAATATATTTTTTGAGGGAATTAAAACAATTTCATCTGAAATTTTAGAAGATGCCGAAAAATTGAACAAAAATAAATTTATCAACAAGCACGGGCATTTAAGGCCAAATTCTTATGAAATCACCTCATTAAATTATAAAAAAGGCTACAATTACCTCATAAATAAAAATAAAAGTATAAGAAGTAAAAAAGTAAATTTTAAATTTACTACCGTACAAAAATCAAAAATTGAAAAATTTATAAAAAAATCTCAATTAAAACTAAATTTTGATCAATTTATAGAATTTTTAATTAAGAGCATACAATATAGAGAAAAATCTAAGTATTTTTTTACTAAAAGTATCAACCAAATATTTGAAGTACTGGAGTTTTTAGGAAAAAGACACTCAATATCTATTGATAAAATTTCATATCTAAAAATACAAAAAATAATAGATATGTATTATGAATTATCTCAATCAGATGTAAAAAATCTACTATTAAATGACATTAACCAAAATTTAAAAGAGTATAAATTTAATTCAACCATTCCATTGCCAGACATCATATATAAATCTAATGATATTTATATATTTGAAAGAGATGAAAAAATTATTAATTTTGTTACAAGAAAAAAAGTAGAAGGAGTATGTGCAACTATAAAAAACTTTAAAAAATTTGATATTCAAAATAAAATTGTTTGTATTGAGTCAGCTGACCCAGGTTATGATTTTATTTTTTCTCATAAGATTAAAGGTTTAGTGACCATGTATGGTGGCGCTAATTCACATATGTCTATAAGATGTATGGAATTAGGTATCCCAGCAGCCATCGGTGTTGGAAAAAATAAGTTTGACTCAATTGTGGAGAAAAAATTTATTTCAATAGACTGTGTCAATAAAACTATTAATTTACTATAATGAAAATTTTAATAACATCGAATACAAAAAAATATTTTAATACCTATATAGACTTTATTGATCATTATTGGATTAGATATTTTGAAAAAAGAAAAATCAAATTTACTCTTATTCCAAATTCAAAAAATTTATTACCAAATTATCTTTCAAAAAATGTAGACTTGATTCTTTTACCTGGAGGCAATGATATTTCGGAAAAAAACAAAAGTTCAAAAAATAGACTAATTATTGAAAATAAATTAATAAAATTTTCAATTAAGAACAAAATTCCTTTATTAGGAATTTGCAGAGGAATGCAGGTAATAAATTTATTTTTTGGGGGAAAAATTGAAAAAATAAGTGGACACATGAAAAAATCTACAAAGATTACTATGAAGCATAGTCTATTTAAAACTAAAACAATAAAAGTAAAATGTTTTCATAACTATGGAATTAAACCAAAATCCTTATCTAAAAATTTAGAAATTCATGCAACAGATAAATACAAAAACATAGAGATGTTAAAACATAAGGATTATTTTATACGTGGCCTAATGTGGCATCCTGAAAGAGAAAAGAATTTTAATAAACTTGATATAATTTTTAAAAATTTAAAAAAATGAAAGCTATAATTTTATGTGCTGGTAAGGGAAGAAGGACTGGATTAAAAGTACCAAAATGTTTGTATAAATTTTCTGATGGCTCAACGCTTCTAGGTAAAAATATTAATAATTTAAAAAAATGTGGATTTAAGGACGCAAATATTATTTTAGCCACAGGCTTTTGCGAGAATTTGATTAAAAGATACACACTAAATAAGTTCATTTATATAAAAAATAAGAAATTTGAAAGTACGAATATGATATATTCTCTTAATGAAGTAATTAAGCAGATAAAGGGTGCTGACGTGTACTTAATATATGCGGATATTCTATATAATTTTAAAGACCTAAAAAAACTGATATCATCAAGGAAAGATATAACTACCATGGTTGATGTTGACTGGCTAAAAAAATGGAAACAAAAAAAAAATTATACAGATGATTTGGAGAGCCTAAAAATGAAAAAAAATGAAATAATTTCGCTTGGGCAAAAAGTTAAGAGCTCCAAAAATATACATGGAAGATTTGTAGGAATTACTAAAATTTCAAAAAAAATGATTAATCATTTTAAAAAAGAAAAAAAACTAATTTTAGAGCTAAAATTAAATCCAAATCTCGATTTTACTTCTTTTTTGATGAACTTAATTAAAAAGGAATATTCAGTTAATACCTTAAAAAAAAAAATCAGTTGGTATGAATTTGATACGAAAAAAGACTTTTTAGATTATAAAAGAAATACTAATTGAAATAAAAAATGAAAATATCAAAAATAAAATCTTTTTTAAAAAATAAAATTAAATACCTGTTAAGAGAAAAAAATTATTTATTAAATAAACAGTATATTCCTGATTATTTGAATAATATAAATATTGAAAGCACGAGCATATGTAATCTAAAGTGTAGATTTTGTGCTTACGATAAAAGAGATTTCAAAAATGTACCATTACAAACAATGAATTTTGAGTTGTTCAAAAAAATAACAACAGATTGCATAAACTACGGTTATAAAAACTTTGGTCTTACACCAGTTACTGGAGATATTTTTATGGACAAAAATATTACAGAAAAATTTGAATTTTTAAATAATATAATTCGTTTAGATGGGTTTAATTTTTATACAAATTTTATACCTATCACTACTGATAAAATTGAAAAATTGTTTAATTATCAAAAATTAACACACTTAGGCATAAGTATTTATGGTCATGATCAAGACTCGTTTATTAAATTTTCTAAGGGAACAGCAGACGCGTATAAAATTTTGATAAGAAATTTAGAATTTTTTTATCAAAAACTAAAAAGCTTAACGTATAATTTTAAAATTGAAATAGGTCATAGAACTTCAAAAGATTTTAGTTTAGAAAATTCAAACAGTGACTTGTCATTAATATTAAAAAAACTATCGAATATAAAAAATTTAGAATACAACAAAAATCATAGTTTTAACAACTGGGGTGGCATAATTAAAGAAGAAGATGTTAAAGATTTAAATATAAAATTTCAAAAAGAGTTAGTAAGGAAAACTGGATCATGTTCTTTAATTTATTCAAGAATGACCATAGGAGCAGATGGCAAGGTAAATGCATGTGCTTGTAGAGACGCTAATTTTACTCTTGAAATAGGAAATCTTAAAAATGAAAAAATAGAAAATGTTGTCTCTTTAAAAAATCCTAAATATAAAAATTTAATAGAAAGCCAAGAAAAAAATCAGTTTCCAGATGTTTGCCAAAAATGTGATTTTTATAAAAGTATTTACGAAAAAACATTTCCAACATGGTATTTAAAAGATAAAAAGAAAAAATATTTCAATCTTAAGGATTTTAAAAAAGAAATTGAAACCAGAAGTTAATATTAACTATATATTAAAATTCTTCTTATCAAAATACATTACATCAGCAGCAAATACTAATCCTGAAAATAAATTATTATTGAGTAGATCGATTGCTACCATTCGGTATTTTTTTGGATCTATATACTTTTCAATTTCGCTGAAAGAAAAGTATTTCTCATAAACATCATCAAATCTAATTTCTATTAAAATAACATTAACAGGTATGTCTTTAAGTGATTTTAAGCTACCCTCAAGAACTTTATCTTCATGACATTCAGTATCAATTTTTAAAAGATCAATTTTTTTTATATTATTTAATTTTACGTAGTTATCTAGGGTAGAGACCTGCACATCTATTGAATTCTTGGCGTAATCCTCTTGAGTAGTATTGTTTTGTTCACTTCTCACTTTTAACCACTCTGTATCTTTTTTAATTTTATAAAAAGAAGAGGAATCTGTTTTAGTGGCAATATTAAATTTTTTAAATTCTTCTTTATCGCCTAAAGCAAAATTATTTAAAATAATATTTTTTTTTTTATAATTCTTTTTTAAATAATCAAATTCATCTTTTAATGGTTCAAAAGAGTGTATAATTGGATCATTAAATATTTTTGAAAAACGTTTAATCGATTGCCCTTTATTTGCACCTACATCAAATATTATTGGATTATCTGGTATATTTCTTTTTAATATTTCATCAAAGTTAATTTTTTTGTTATTATTATTAAGTTTTTTGAGGTCATAACCAAGAAAGTTAATAATTTTTTGAATATTATCTTTAATCATTTTAAATGAAATTTATTATTTTTTCACATCTACTAAGCCAAGTATATTTTTTAGCAGTATGTAGGGCATTTTTTTTTATCTTTAATGTATTGTGTTTGTTATTAAATATTTCTTTTATTTTATAGACCCATTCATCAGTTTTTAAAGTACTAATCAGTATAGAATTAAAATTATTTTTTAAAATATGACTATAAGCAGGTTTATCTGTTGCAATAATAGTTGAACCAGAAGCTAGATAATCAAATAATTTTAGAGGAGATATGTAGCTGGATACATCTAAATTTTTAATTAATACATTTATTTTTTTTTCATAAGGCATAAGCAATATCTTGTTTGACTTAATAATATCAGGGATTTTATTATATGTAACGTAGTTGTTTAATTTAATATTTTTTTGTCTAATTATTAAACTTTTTAATTTTTTTTTGATAGTTCCAATATTACCATAAAGATTAAATTTTACATCAGGAAGTCTTTTTGCAATATTTAAAATTACATTTAGGCCTTTTCCATCAACATAGCTGCCAGTATAAACACACTCATTTTTTACACGTACATTTTTTTTGAAATCTCTAATATCAACACAGTCATCTAAGACTATAAATTTTTCTTTATGTAGTTGCAATTTTTCATTAAGTTTTTTATGAATTAAAATGTATTTCAAATTTTGATCAAAATTAAAAAACACTATAGTTTTAAAAATGGCTTTCGTTAAACCTCTCATTTCTGTGTGAATTTCAAGCAATACATTATAATTAGTTAACGAAAGTACCAGTGCAGGAATGATACTCCTTGAGATTATCAATAAATTATTTTTTTTTTTAATGAAAATTAAAATTTTGATTGCAAATAAAAGGTAGCTAAAAAAACCACGTTTTATAGATTTATTAAAAAAATTCTCAATAGTAAAATTTGTCTTTAAAAGGTACTTAGATTTAAAATAGTTAAATGAATAACCCTTTTTAACAAACGGTATAAAAAGTGACACATTAAATTTTTTTTCAGACATTGCATCACACATTTTTAAAACATGAAGCATGTAAGCTGACATGTTAGGAAGGGAAAAATCTGCAATGTAAATTAATTTTTTTTTTGATTTCATTATTTAATATTAATCTATAATATGTGTTAAATTTTTATTTAATTAAATAAATTATTTTCATTATGTATCCAAGTAAGTTATATCGCATCAAATTATTCTTAAAATCTAAATTATTTCAAAGATCAATTACTATTAATAATAATATTAATTTTGGTAGTAAAATAGCAAATAATTATTTTTTTCAATCATTAAAAACGTCAAAATTTTATTTTGAGTATGGTTCGGGCTCCTCATCGCTCTTAGCCAATAAATTAAAAAAGAATTTTATATCAATTGAAAGTGATTTTAAATTTTATAATTATATGAAATATAAAAAGAGAATACACAGTATAAAATATTGTAATTTAGGCCCTACTTTAAACTATTCTTATCCACTATTTATTTTTAAGAAAAAAATAATTAACTATGTCTCGTCATTCAATTTTTGCATGAAACAAAAAAAATCATTAGATTTAATTTTAATTGACGGTAGATTTAGAATTGCTTGTTGCCTAAATTTACTTAATTTTAGAAAAGATTTATTAAGAAATAAAACGAAAATAATTTTAGATGATTATTTTAATCGTGAACATTATCAAATTTTAAATCTATATTTCAAAATTAAAAAAATTGGAAGATTTGCAATTTTAAAACCTAAAATTCATAAAAATTTTAGAAAAGATTTAAAACACTATTTGAATGACCCAAGATAAATTAAAAATTTGTTATATTTCTAATTCAGCAGCACCATCTACAAATGCTAGTAGTCTTCAAACAGCTAAATTATGTGAAAGCTTATCCAGGCTCAATCATGATGTAAAATTAATTTTACCAGAGACTGGGTTTAAAAAAAATTATTTTAAATTTTATAATATTAAAAAAAAATTTGAAATTAAGAGAATCAAATATTTTAATGTATTTCCAACTGGAATTAATTATTATCTATATTCAATTGTTTCTTTATTTTTGTCTAATATAAAAAATATTGATTTATTTATTACTAGAAATTTTTTTACATCTCTAATCTTATCATTTCTAAAAAAAGACCATATTTTGGAAATACACGATGACATACTTGTTGAAGGTAGAATAATTAGATTTTTAATCAAAAGGTTAAGTATTCTGAATTATCAATCGATAAGAAAAATAATAACAACTACTCATACATTAAAAAAAAGATACATCCAAGAATACAAGGTTAAATCAAAAAAGATTCAAGTTTTACATAATGCATCATCAATTACTCCTAGTTTTAGATTTGAAATAAAAAAAAAAAAAACGTTTGAAAATAGGTTATTTTGGATCTTTGTTTAAATCTAGAGGTATTGATTTATTTATTGATTTATCAATTTTAAATAAAGAAAATGATTACTATATATATGGTGGATCAAAATCTAATATAAATTCATTAAAAAAAAAATATAAAAATAAAAATCTTAACTTTAGAAAGTATGTTGCATATTCAAAAATTGATAAAGAGATAAAAAAAATTGATGTATGTTTGTTGCCTTACACTTCAAAAATAACTGTATCTGGAGATATTGGTGATATTTCAAATTACACTTCACCTTTAAAAATTTTTGACTATATGGTAACTGGAAAGTTAATTGTTTGCTCCAATCTTAAAGTTATAAGAGAAGTTTTAAAAAATAATAAAAATTCATTATTAATAAACAAATTTACCAACATCAAAATATGGTTAAAAACTATCAAATTAATATCAAAAAAATATCATAAATATGATAAAATTAGGTTTGAAGCTCACAAGTATGCAAAGAAAAATGATATTAACTGGAGAGCAAAAAAAATTTTATTTTTTTAAAATAAAGTTGTAGCCACTGCACTGAAGGCTATTTGTTTTATCATTTACAAACTTATCAAGAAAAATATTTATTTTAAACTTTTCAATATATTTTTTCCATTTAGACCCAAATAAATTGTACAAGGGGCTAGATATCCTCCCTCGAACAGGATAAATTTCAACATATGAAAAATCTTTAAATAAATAAGCCAAAGCATCTCTAGAAAATCTGAAATAATCTTGAAAAACTAAATTGTTTGGTGCGTGATATGAATAAATATATGGAGCATATCCAAAAATAATTCCATTAGGTTTTAACATTGCTTTTAAATTTTCTACTGCCTTAAATGGATTATAGACATGCTCTAATATAGCCAAACAGATAATCTTGTCATATCTATCAACCAAACTCGGGTCACACGTATCGCAAAGATCAAAAATAATATCTGGGTAATCACCAAAATCATTTACATCTAAAGTTTCAAGATTTTTGGATTTTATTTTATCATAAAATTCCCGTGAAGATTTTCCCACATCAAGAACTTCATCATCGGGGTCAATAGAATTAATTATCTTGACTCTAAAATCTTCAAAATTTTTTATATAATAATTATTAATTTTAACTTTATTTATAATCTCAATATTTTCAGTATTTTTTTTTTGGGGGTTACCAATTATTCTTTTCATTAAATTGAATTTATCATAAAAAAATTCATTAACCTATTTAATATTTTTTTTAATAAGAACAGAATCGAAGTAAAAAATATTCTTAAAATCTTTTAAGATATTTTTTATAGAAAAATTATATTTAGATTTAAGACTAATAACCTCTAAATCCGTATTTTTTATCATTTCTTTAAAACTTTTTAGCTTAAATAAATTTATGTGTTCCAGTGGATGTGCACAATCTGCTCGAGGAACATACTTCTTGTTTAACTTGAGTTTAAATAAAAAATTACTAGGAAATCTTAATAAAATAAATCCCTCATTACTTAATATTTTGGATAAAATTAGTAAAGTTTCTTTTGGATCATTTATATGTTCAAAAGTTTCCTCTGAATAAATAAAATCAAATTTCTTAGTAAAATCATTAATTTTAGAAATGACATTAATTTGATTTTTTTTCATGAAATTTATTCTAGTTTCAGAAATCTCATAAGCAGAAACATTAAAGTCTTGATTCTTAAAATAATCTGACCAGTAGCCCCAGCCAGCTCCAAACTCTAAAATAGAAATTTCTTCAACCTTTTTATTGAATAATCCTTTAATTAAATTATTTTCATAATATAGTTTTTTATAAAATTTTTTTTCAAAATCTTTTTTTTTAGATAAGCTAAATTCTTTATCAATTATTTGTTCATACAATTGATGAGAAAATTCATTAGTGGGTATTTCTTGTTGAAAAATTAAATTGCAATTCTTGCATTCAAGTAATGTGTATTTATGGTTTTTTAAACTGTCTATAAGAATTTTATTTTTATAATAATTCTCTAAAAAATTAACAATTGATTTTTCACCATAAGATAAAGAATATAATTTATTGAATTTATTATTTTGACACGCTGGACAAACACTTCTTATGTTTAAAAGCAAGATAGCTCCTGTAGATTAAAAAAATAAATATATACTAAATACGATAAGTATTAATATAAAAAATTAAACATAGTCATAATATTATTTTAATATAAAAATACAATAGGCAAATGAAAAAAAAAAACTTTCTATTGGTCTCCATGCTTAACAGAAGTGGGGACTGTAAAATCTACCATAAATTCTGCCATAGCTTTAGCCAAGTTAACAAATGAATATGATGTAAAAATTATAAATGTTTTTGGTGAATGGAGTAGATATAAAGAATATTTAAGAGCAAACAATGTTGAGGTAATAGATCTTACTTTTAATTTTTATAAACTGTTACCAAAAACAGGCTTCATAAAAAGTAGATTTTCTTACATTGTTATTTGTATTATTGCATTTTTTCCTTTTTTGAATTTAATGAAAAATCAAAAATCTTCTATTGTAATTGCTCACTTAATAACATCATTGCCAATTCTTATTTTTAAACTTTTTAACCTAGATTCGAAACTAATTCTCAGAATTTCAGGCATGCCAAAATTAAATTTCTTAAGAAAATTTTTTTGGAAGTTGTGTTCGAAAGACATAATCGCTACGACTTGTCCAAGTTTAGAGTTAAAAGAAAAAATAAAAAAAATGGAATTGTTTGATTCTAAGAAAGTTTTTTATTTGCCAGATGCAGTTTTAAATATTAAAGAATTTAGAAAAGAATTAAAAAATACACATCAAGACAAACAGTTTGCTACAGAGAAAAGAGTGAAATATCTAGCTTGTGGAAGGCTTACGAGACAAAAAAATTTTAAATATTTAATAAATGAATTTATTAAGTTTACAAAAAATTTTGAAAACTCTAGCTTGTTTATTTTGGGTGACGGTGAGGAATATAGTGAGTTAGATAGGCTTATAAAAAATAACAATATGGAAACTAAAATTTTTTTGCTAGGTAGAGTGAATAATGTTTTTTCTTATATGAAAAATGCTGATGCTTTAATACTGAGCTCAAAATGGGAAGAAATGGGTTTTGTACTGATAGAAGCGGCCATATCAAATTTGTATATAATTTCAAGTAATTGCCCAAATGGTCCGACTGAATTTTTAAATGATGGAAAAAATGGTATTATTTACGAAAGTAATAAAATGAATGCTTTACACGATAGTTTGGTAAGTTTTCAAAAAAAAGATCCTCAAATTAAATTTAAAGATAAGCTTGAAATAAAAAAAAATTCAATCAAGTACACAATGTTTAAACACAAAAAAGTTTTAATAGAATTGTTATCTAATATTAAATTAACGAATTAACTAAATTTTGATATTTTTTTAGATTTATCTGATAATCAAATCTGTGCAATTTTTTTATTGCATGCTTTAACATGTTTAAACATTTTTTCTTATTCTTTTCATAATATATTATTTTATTTGCTAGTTGATTATGATTTCCAACATTAAACAAAAGCCCTCCCTTGCCATTCAATAAGATTTCTTGTGGACCCGTAGGGCATTTAGAAGAAATAATAAATTTTTTTAATGTTAAGGCTTCTAATAACACGTTTGGCAAACCTTCGTATTTAGAGGATAGTATAAATAATTCAGCTTGTTTTAACAATGGAAAGGGATTTTCTACAAAATTAATTATTTTTACAAATCGGCTTAAATTATTATTTAATATATAACTTAGAAGTTCTTTATGTAGCTTACCACGCCCAATTATAACTGCTTCAAATTTAATAGTTTCTTTAATTTGATTTAATGACTTTAAAAGTGTCATTTGGTCTTTTTGTTCAGTAAATCTTCCAATATTTAATATTTTCAATTGTTTTTTATTTGTGAATATTTTCTTTGATTTTTTTTTGGTTTTTTTTATGATTTCATCATGATTTAGCGGATTGTAAATGCATATTGCATTTACACCGAATTCTTTTTTTAAATCCCCTTTGAATTGAATACTGTTCACCATAACTCTATCTGCAAGATTTAAAAAAAATTTAAAAACTAATCTTTTTAATATG
>MDTF01010751.1_pt1 | contig 20291 bp, 18 predicted proteins | sample 811191 | NCBI WGS metagenome assembly MDTF01 (sample SAMN05326649, study PRJNA326480) | marine metagenome | isolation source: seawater | place: Southern Ocean | collected 2011
CATCAAATGGTTCGTCTGTTTTTTGTAGAACAAATATATAGAGGATATACAATCCTTAATAATGAACCTTATCATCATCAATAAATGAAACTAGTATTTGCTACTAATAACCCTAATAAATTATCTGAATTACAAGCTTTAGTTCCTGATGGAATAGAGATTTTAAGTTTAGCAGCTATTAATTGTAATGAAGAATTACCTGAAACAAATCCTACTTTACAGGAGAATGCTTTGCAGAAAGCACAATATGTGTATCAGAACTATGGATTTAATTGTTTTGCAGATGATACAGGTTTAGAGATTGAGGCTTTGGGTGGCGCGCCAGGGGTTTATTCTGCCAGATATGCAGGGGAGGATTGCAAAGCAGAAGGCAATATGAAAAAGGTATTGACAAAATTAGAAAATAAGGAAAATAGAAATGCAAAATTCCGAACGGTAATTGCATTGATTATTAAGGGAGAAGAAAATCTTTTTGAAGGAGATTGTAATGGAGAAATTACAAAAGCTAAAAGTGGAGTAGAGGGTTTTGGTTATGATCCAATTTTTACTCCTGAAGGATATGAAATTACTTTTGCTGAAATGTCTAAAACAGAAAAAGGGGCAATAAGTCATAGGGGAAAAGCAGTAGAGAAATTAGTTTGTTTTTTGAAGGCCAATCAATTTTATAACCCAAATTAATGAGAGTTAATTGATTATTAGAATAATGTATTGTTTTAGCCTTATGTTTTCCTAGAAAAAAATAGCATAATTAGTGGTTAACATTGCTGCTAAGGAAGGTTATACTTAATAACAAATGCAAGCGAAAGAATTTGCTCAAATCGATAAGTAAAAACTCATATCTTTAGCAAAGTTAAAAGACTTGAATTCCGATATGTCCAGAAGTAAAAGATTTATCGTACAAGCAATTGTTGTTAATTATAGATTAGTGTCAATCAATTTTAGTTATTTTAATCATCAACATTAAAATAGCTGCCACCGTTATATCTTACAGACTCTTTTTATCTAAAATAAGATGTGAAAGATAGCCAGTAATTGCAGCTAGATAATATGGAAAGCCTATAAAATCAATTGAACCAATATCAATCATAGGGTAAAATAATATTGGGCTCGGAATTAATAACATGGCTAAATATGTGTGTGTCCATCCCCTATGCTTTGAGAGTATAGGGAGAATTATTATTAAACCAAAAAAGGCGGAAATTTTAAACTGACTAGAAAAAATTAAGTAAAGATCAGTTAGAAAGAATATTATATAAAATAATTTTTGTCCTTTAGATTTTATATCTACATCAGGCCATAAAGCAAACATTGTTGCTATAATTATATACCAGAATATTTCTATGAATGAAGGGTTGAAAAATGAATGATAAAAAAAATGAATGACTATTATCATTAAAATTACACCTCCATACATATGACCTTTATAACCAGACATTTTTTTTAACCTCAGTAAATATTACAATTCCAAAAATAACTATTAATAAGTTATTTATTGCTTGCCACTTTTTTATTTTTTAAAGTCTTTATCTTAATAAATTTCTTATCACAGAATTCCCTCTTGGAAAAAGTATATCACTATTTTTTATTTGAGATTTATTTTTAAAATTCACATCATATAATAAAATATAATTACCTGAGTACTCCTTCAAAATACCTGAATATTCTATTTTAATATTATCAATTATTTGTTCAAGAACTACCTTTTTACCTATATACCTTTCCCATATTGGTTGGTAACTTGATATCGTTGCTGATTGTGATGTGTGACTTTTTATACTTTCTACAAATTCTGTCTGATTTAACGAGCTTAATTTTGTTTTAGAAAGCATAGTTTCTGATAATTCAAAAATAGCATCTTTTGTTATATTAAAAAAAATAATAATTGTTCTTTTCATTTTCCTAAATAGTGAGGGGTTTGTAATCTTATTAAATTCAATTTTCCTCTCTTTTTTTTCTTTTTCATTTTGCAATTCTGTATATCGAATAATTTTATTTATTGATACATACTCATTCTTATATAGAATTAGGTTTTCCTTTTTAGTATTATCATTTAATTTTATTTCCATACAATTAGCCTCAATATTTAGTTGTCCTAATATGTCGCTTTCATCCTTCTCCTCCCGCTTGATTTTAATAATATGAATATTACTCTGATTCAATTCTTTTAAGCACCTGTCTTTTTTCTTTCCTTTAATAAAGGCTCCAATAAATCCTGATAAAGAAATAATAATTATTGTAATAGTAAATGAATCCATTTTTTTTTTTTTGCAAATTAAAAAAAAATAGTTATTTTTAGCGTCTAAATTGTTAAGATTATTTTTTAAAAAAAAATAGTAATTTATTTTTCTTAACCCAATTGTTAAACATTAAAAATTATGAATAAAAGAATTAAATATCTTTTTTACAAACAATTTACTAAAGGAACACATAGGCTGTACATTTGGTTGACTCTTCTTTCTTTAATACCTTTAGTGCTTATCTCACTTATAATTTTTATTTCTGCTATCTTTAATCCAGAATTAAATCCTGTTGGAGAGAATAATAGTTTTTGGGATACTTTCTTATCCCAATTATTAGCTGCTTTAGACCCAGGTAATCTTTTAGTATTTGAATTAGTCGCAGAATCTAGACCATCAAAAAGTGTATTATTTATTATCTGTTCTTTACTTTCTTTATTTAGTGGGTTGATGGTAGTTGCGACTCTTATAGGTATTGTGTCAAGTTCTATTGAAAATGTTATGCTTAGTTTTAAAAAAGGAAATACAACTGTGGTTGAAAAAGATCATATGATTATTTTAGGGTGGAATGATCAAATATTTTCAATTATTTCAGAGTTAGATAAAGCTCATGAAAATACTAGAAAAATATGTATTGTTATTTTGTCCAGTCAGGAACCTGATTTAATGAGAGATGAGCTAGAAAATAAGGTTAATCTTAAAAATATTGATATTGTTTATAGATCAGGTAATGTTTTAGATATAGATGACCTTAAAAAAATAGGTATCAAAGATTCAAAATCTATCATAATTTTATCTGATTCGCAAGATAGAGATGCTCAAGCATTTAAAATATCATTAGCTATAAATAAATTAACTCCTGGAGATTTTGATTTTAAAGATAATTTTTCAGTAGTTGTTGCAATGGAGGATGAAGAAAATATTCAACTTTTAAGGCAAGTAAGTAAAAACACTATTACGGCATTCAATATTCATCTTTTACAATCTAGAATCATTGCACAATGTTGTAGGCAGTCTGGCTTATCTATCGTTTATAATGATTTACTAGACTTTGATGGTGATGAGATATATTTTTATAAAATAGATGCAAGAAATAATAAAGAGCATAATTATTTTATAGGAAAGAGTTTTTACGAGATTTCTGGCGTTTTAAGTAATGCCATTCTAATTGGAGTTTATATTAACAATAAATGTGTTATACAGCCTGACATTAATTATATCATTAAAGATACAGATGAATTAATTTTAATACAGAATGATGATGATGACCCAGTAATTATTGATGATATTATTTATCAAAAAGAATTAGTTAACCTTAATGTTAACCCAAAAGAAAGCTCTAAAAATATATTAATAATCAATTGGAATGAGGACGGCTCTCATCTTATGTATGACCTTAATCAATATCTTTCTGGTGATTCTAATATTGATGTTCTTGTTCTTAGTGATAGTAATTTTGACGAGAAATTATTTATCAATAATGATTTGTTTCGAAAAGTAATTAAAACAGATAATTTAAATCAACAATTTTTAAGAAATTTGGATATTTCTCAATACGATTCAATAGTTTTATTGTCAGATAATATAGGAAACAGTAGATTAATATCAGTTGCTTCTGATGCTAAAAGTATTATAACATTATTGCAGTTACGTGTTATTTTAGATGAATTAAAATGCGAAACGCCAATTATTAGTCAAATACAGAATTCAACAACAAAAGTTTTAATAGAGAACGCTGCTTCTTATGATGTAATTGTAAGTAATCAATTAGTGGGTAATTATACTTGTCAGTTAGCTGAAAACGAAAGGTTAAAATTATTATTTGACGAGATATTACAGCCTGAAGGTTCGGAATTTTACATGAGAGATGTTAAGGATTATATTAAATTAAATGAGGATGTTAATTTTTATACTTTAAGTAAGGTGGCTAACGAAAAGAGTGAAATAGCTATAGGTTATAGGATTAAAAATGAAGGAACACTCCAACATCATGGAATCTATATTAATCCTGAAAAAACTGCACTGATAAAATTCTCTCTTGGTGATCAGATTATTGTTTTGGCAGAAAGTTAAATTATTTATTACTAACTAAAATAGAATACATGGATTTTTACGGAAACACGATAGTTGAGTGGTTAATTGCTTTTATTATAATTATTTCAAGTTTCTTTCTAGCTAAATTAGTATATTGGGTATGTAAGAATATTATCAAAAGGCTTACTAAGAAAACAAAAACTGAAATTGATGACCTTTTAATTGATAATATTGAAGAACCTTTTGCATTTTCAATTATTATATTTGGTTTTTGGACAGCAATTCAGTTTTTATATACTTCTGATGTATGGTCATCTAGGCTTGAAAATACTTTTTATATTTTATTCTCAATAAATATTACTTGGCTAATATCAAGAGTATTTACAGCTTTTATTACTAATTATCTTCAGCCATTAGTTGAAAGAACTGAAAGTGATTTAGATGATCAGTTATTACCGATTTTAAAGAAAGGTGTGAATATCACTATTTGGTCCCTAGGTATATTAGTTGGTCTTAATAATGCAGGTATAAATGTTGGTGCACTACTAGCGGGTCTTGGTGTAGGTGGTATTGCTTTCGCAATGGCGTCTAAAGACACTATAGCAAATCTTTTTGGTGGTCTTACAATTTTCACTGATCATCCTTTTAAGATTAATGAGCGCGTAAGAACTAAAGAATTTGATGGATATGTCAGAGAGATTGGTTTGCGAACTACAAGAATTGAGTCAAGGTTCGGGTCAGAAGTTATAGTACCAAATAATAAAATTAGTAATGAAACCATAGAAAACATCTCTCTAGAGAAATTTAGAAGGATAGATAAAATTATTTTTATTAGTAATAACGTGCATTCTGATAAATTAAATCTTGCAGTAGAGCTAATAAATAATGTTCTATCTGGGATTAATGATATTGATAGATCTAGGGTTGGTCTGCACGATTTTAATGAGTTTTCTTTTGGAATAAGGATAGTATATCACATAAATAAGATGGATAATTATATTAACATTCAGAATGAAATTAATCAAGATATAATTAAGAATTTTATTTCTAATGACATCAAATTTCCAAGTAGAATAATACAGGAATAATTATGAAAAAAATACTACTATTTTTATTTATTAGTTCAAATATATCAGCTCAATCGATAATAAATACTGAGTCAAATACAGCTAAAAATGACAAGAAAATATTTGCAGAAATAGAGGCTGCTTTTGATATGCAGCAAGGTAATACTGATATATTGCAATTGGAAGCTTCTGTCCTTTTAGGCTTTAATTTAACAGATAAAAATCTACTAAAGTTAAATGCTGGTCACGCTCAATTAACTGAGGATGAAGAATCTATTGATAATGATTCTTATGTACAATTAAGACATAATTATAAGTTTTCAGAATTGATAAAGTCTTTTGCATTTATTCAGTATCAAGAAAATTTGAATTTATTATTAACCGAAAGACTGATTCTTGGTCTTGGTTTGCGATATGATTCTAGCATTAAGGGTTTCAATTTTGGTGTGGGTTCTGGTGTAATGTATGAGAATGAAGTCTTATTTGAAGAGAAATTAAAGCTGTATGAGCAGAGCGATTTCACTATAATTAGGATGTGTGGTTTGTCGACATTCTCTTTTTCAATTTCAGAATTTATAACTATACACAATACAACTTTCTTTCAGCCTGATTTTTCTGATTTTTTTTCTGATTTTCGGCTATTGAATGATTTAAGTATTATTACAGAATTTAATGATTATTTTTCTTTAGAAAATAAAATTATCATCAGGCATGATAGTGACCCTCCTTCTGTTTTAAAAGAAGATGATTTAGCTTTTGTATCAAGTGTTATATTCTCTTTTTAATAATATAATTAAGTCATGAAAAGATTTAAACAATTATCTGAAGGATTAATAGATAAAGTCTTATTTGAGTAGATCTTTTTTTTTTTGACAAATTTTTAATTTGTTTGTAATTAGTTTTTTTATATTTACGGGCTAATAATCTAGATATATTGAATATTTAGATTTCAAGTTAAACTAAATATAAATGGAATTATCGATACAAACTATTATAGTTTTTTTTGTTGCTGGGCTTACTTTGCTTGTATTTAAATATTTTAGTGGAGTGAATCACAATACTGTCGTTGGTGCAGTTAAAGAAAAAAAAGATTTAATAATTAAGATAGTAGTAGTTATTGTTGTTTGTTCTGTTGCATTATTTTTGACTAATACGCAGATTAAAAAGGTTGGGAAAAATACGTATATTAATAATTTTGAACAGTTTGTTTTAAAAGTTCAAGAAAATCATAAAGATTACTCAGAAGAGGATTGGACTAAAATTGAAGAAGAATATCAGGAATTAAGCGAGAATCAGAGACAGAGGTATGAAAAATTATTTACAAAAGAGGATAAAAAAAGAATTAGCGGATTAGAGGGTGGGTACTTGTCTTATAGGGCAGGTGGTTTTATGGATAATGTTATTGAAACAACAAAAGATGCATTTAATAATGCTGCTGAATATGTAAATGGCTTTATGAAAGGATTAAATAATAAATTGCTAAAAGACACAATAGATGAATAAAATCAAGGCTTTAGGTTTAGTAATTGTATTCTTCTTTAGTTTGCAATGTTTTGCTCAGAAAAGGGATGTTTTAATATTATGGGATGTAACTTATTCTATGAAGGGACAAACAACAACTGGTATAGATTCTGATTTAGATATTTGGGATGAAACAAAAGAACTAATCATTGCTCAGATAGAGAATCTGCCGTCAGATGGTATCTCAACAATTCATATACTGCCATTTCAAAATCCATCCGACAATCCAACAGGCTTAGATTGGGAGATAGAAGAAAACATTAATGATGCAAAGAAAGTTAGATTACAGAGATGGGTAAAAGATTTTGAATTTCCATTCAACACACATGGAAGAAGTACGAATTTGTGCGGTGCAATAGATTTAGCAATGGATAAAGTAACGTCTTTAAACATACAATCTTCTAATGGAACAACAACTTATGCGGAATTAATTTTTGCTTTATATTCAGATGGCGCACAATCACCTGCTAGTTATTTAGAAGGAGTAGCTTTTAATCATGAAACCTGCCTTCAAGATCGGATTGACAGATTTTGCACTGAATTATGCCCAGTTTTGAGCGGTAATCGCATGTATATATTAAAATTAAAAAGTTATAATAGTAATATGGAACGAAATTGCGATTGTGTTATTATAGAGGATACGCCTCCTCTTCTTACGCCTAAATTTAGAATGGCCCCCTCACCAAGGGTTAAAAAACTTTTATATCAAGAGGCCATAAGAACTCATATTGTTAATGTAACTTCTACTTTTGGAATAAGACCTGCAGACTTGTCTGTAAGGGCAGTATCTAGCAACCCTAATATTTCTGCTAGGAAGATTGTAGATATAGACTCAGAGGGAAATTTTATTATTGAGATTTTGACTGCAAATGTTTCTGAGGGCGCCTCTGAAGAAACAAAAATTAATTTTGAAGGTCTATCCAATAACAACGTTGATGTAACTATAGAGCCTTTAAATATTATCATTATTAATGAGCAAAAAAGCAAAGTAGTTATAAAAGGAATAAAAATAAAATAGTGAAGAAAAGCCTCATAACAATATTATCTTTTGCGTTTGTACTCTTTGGTATCGTAATTGTTTTTAATTATTTAGATCAAGGTCAACCAGATGCTAAGTTAAGTGTTTTAGCTCTACATGAGATAAATAATACAAAGTCTTTCTTATGGATAGATGAAAAGCTAGATGAGACGGTTTTTTATATTTCTGGTATTGAAATGGAAAAAATTAGATCAAATAATAATCCATATTTTGAAATAAGATTTAATATTTCAGATATAGAAAACAATAGCTATAATGCTGAGGGTTTTAGTTTCTCTACATCAGATAACTTAGAAAAGTTTGATGGCACTAAATTAAAAGTCTTTTATGATGATTTAAATGGGTATAATGATATTGAGGTAAGATTAAAAGTGAATACTGAATTAGTTAGTGAGGGTAATTATTTTTTAGATGTAGAATTGATAAAAGGAGAGTTTGATTTTACTGAGATTAATAATGGTGTTGCTTTGAGATTAGAATTACCAATAAATGAAAAATCACCAGCTTTAAAAATATGGTTGATTGTATTTATTATAGCGTTATTATTATCATTAGTGGTTTGGTTCTTATTATTAAAAAAAGTTTATTACCCAACATTCTTTAAAAAAGGGCAATTAAATATCTCTGAACCTGAAGCATCAACAATATTCTTAAATAAGAATGCAAGAAAACTTATTATTGGAAATAAATTAAAAGAAAAAGAAAACTTTTTTACAAAACTATTTATTGGGGAGATACAATATGAGTTTCAAGAGAGTAATCATAGTGTGAGTATTATACCATATGAAGATTGGAAAACTAAGAAAGTACTATATAGATTAAGTTGCAAAGGAGATACAAATTCTGAAATTATAAATGAAGAATCGTATCTTAAACATTTAGATAAATACAAGCTAAGAACAGATGATGAAATAATATCATTTGAATATTTTAACATTAAACATTATTAATTATGTCACAAAGAATTGTAAAAACATTATTAGTTGGATTAGGAGGTACAGGTAATTTAGCATTAAAATATGCTAAAAAAAGATTTTTTGAAATGTATGCAACTGGTTCTTATGAAGATTTTGACTTACCTTTAGTTCAATATCTTGCTCTTGACACTGATTTGTCTGATTTAAAAAAAGGAGTAGGTGCAGATGAAAAATTCTGTTTAAAGCCTTCAGAATGGTTGTCTTTAGTAGAAACAAATCCAGCATCAGTGTTAAGAGGAACTCCTTTTATTCAGAAACAATGGTTTCCAAAAATAACAAATTTTCAAGCATTAGAAGATGGAAATGGAGCAGGGCAAGTTAGAAGTTTAGGACGATTAAGTTTAATGAGCAATTATACTAAAATTAAAAATGCAGTTGAGGCTAAAGTACAAGAGTTAAATAATTGGGAGCAAAACCAGAACCCTGATTTTGAAGCAATTGGAAATGAAATTAATGTAGTTTTTTGTTTTTCGGTTTCAGGAGGAACTGGTAGTGGTACTTTCTTAGATGTAGCATATTTAGTAAAATCTGCTTTAGAGAATTCATCCGTTGATTATAAGTCGCAAGCTTATATTGTCTTGCCAGAGATTTTTGATAAAATAATTTCAAATCCACTTGGTAAGAAAAGAATATGGTCTAATGCTTATGGAGCGCTAAGAGAGTTAGAGTTCTTTATGAATCATAAATATGATAAAGATTTTGAATTATTAGACAATAATAGAATGACAATTCCTGTTAATGGTCAACCATTTAGTTTAGTACATTTAGTCTCTGCTCAAAATTCTATTGGAACTGATTATGATAGCATAAGCCATATAATGGAACTTATTGGTAATAATATAGTATTAAAATCAGGAAAATTTGAATCAAAGGCAAGATCAGGATGGTCTCAGATAGGATCAGCACTTGCTTCATTTGACTTCTTAGATGATGCTAAAACTCAAATGCCAAGATATCTAGGATTAGGATATGCAGAAATACAATATAATACAGAATTAATTGCTGATTTTGTATCTGCAAAATACTCTGCTGCATTAGCTGATTTGATTATTGATTCAAATAATAGAGAAAGTGAGATATCTTTAGAACAGAAGGTATTAAGTTGGGGAATAAAAGAGGATGAAGCTGATGATGTAATTGATCAGTTGCTTCCGTTAAATTCGTATACTCCTTTTGTTTTAGATGGTGATGGCTATGATGGCTCAAATACTCGTTCGCCACTAGAATCAAATGCTGTGGCACATTTAAGTCATCAAATACAGGAGCTAAAAAAGAAATCAGCAGCTAATTTAGCAGCTTTTCAAGGTAGTGTGCTAAAAAATATTACAGATGACTTTATTAATACTGAGGGGTGTATTTTAGATAAAGGAGGTGTTAATACTGCTATTGACGCAATAGAAAAGTTGCTTGTAGAACCTTTTATTAAAAGGTATGCTTATCAAATGGATGATGAGATTGAGAATAATTATGCTGGTTCAGGTAAAGGACTAAAACATTCTATCAAAACGATTGAGAAAAGAATTCAGGATGAATTAAAAGATTTGAGTAAGGCACAAGACAGTAACATATTTGTAAAGAAAGGGAATTGTATGCCAATAATTGATTCATTGGTATCATCTTATAATAAACTACTTGAGTATAATTTGCAGAAAATTAGAAGAGAAGATGCAAAACAATTTTATGCAAAACTTGATGTCGAGCTAGAGAAATTAAAAACTAAATTATCTAATTTTAAGACCAAAGTTGGAGTATGTAAGAATTACTTTCATACTTCTTCTAAGGATTCACTGAAGTTAATGAAACAAAAAATAAAGCCATTTGTTAAGAATCTAGCGAATTCAGACTTGGATCGTTTAGGTTTAGATGTGAGTTCAATCCAATTGTCATTATTTTTAAGTGATAGAAACTTATTCTCTTATATTAGTACTAGCCAAGATGAGATTAAAAAAGAAATAGAAGGATATATAAGAGAGTCTTCACTACTTGAAAGTATTCAAAAAGAAAATCTCACCACTTTTCTTGAAAAGACAGATAAGCAGGTGGTAGTTAAGCATTTCTCAGAACTACAGAAGATGTCACAGCCGTTACTTCAAGTTAATAAATCTAGATTTTCATTAGATTTGGGTGATGGGTGGATAGAATCTGAACTTTGGGGAGTTGGATCCAATGCAACTGTATATGACTTAATAAAAGATATTAATGCAAAACCTGATATAATGGAGACTAATGATCATTCTTTTTTAATGTTATCTACAATGAATTATCCTGCACCAATCTTTGCACTTACCAACATGCAAAGGTATTATGATGCATATTATAATAAAAGATCTAGTGTTAGTTCTGATACAGATAAAAGAATAAGAGAAGCAATGGATGACGCAAATTTTGATTTAATACCTAAAGATGTTGCACAAGAAAAAACAATTTGTGCTTGGATATTTGGTCTTATTCTGCATAAACTTACAGATGGAGAAGACGGAATATATAGAAAAGGAAGTGGTAAATTTTTCGTTAAAACCACAGAGGCAGATGTATTGGATGACAGCTGGTTTGATTTAGAAACTCCTTGGAGAACTACAGCATTTGAGATGTTTAGAGATAAGGATTTTGAAGGTGAGATGTTAAAAAAAGTTAGAATACATTTAGACAGTATTGGTGGTGATAAAGTAAAGACACTTATTCAAGAAATAAAAGATAAAGACCTTTATATTAGTAGATATTCTAATTTGAATAGATCATTGTCAGAATTAAGACAGTCACAAGACTCTAGAGATAAAGAAGTTGCAGAATTACTTAAGGAAGAAATTAAGTTTATTAATACTCTTAGTGTTGAATCAATTAATGATTATTTGTAATGTCCATAAGCTCTACTTTATTCATTGGCTTAGGCGAATTTGGAACTGCTTTATCTACTTTTAATCATGAATCTTTTAATAAGGATTACCCAGGTCTAAGTCAATTGCATGCTTCATTAAACTTTAATGGAGATCTATCATTCGCTTCTGCTAAGGAGCAAATGAAAGAAGTTGGCAGTATTCCTGTTCTTAAAGAAAACTCTGTTAAAGAAAATTTTGAGATACTAAATAAAGAAATATCTGAATTTAGAAAGGCGATAGATAATAGCATAGAATATGTAGTTAATGATACACATTCAGATGACATTATAGCTGGTGGAGTAGAGGTGTCTCGAAAAAAGAAAGTTATTATTTATTTTAGTTTAGGGGATAAGATATCTTCAGTTAGTATTCAAAAAACCATTGAGTTAATAACGAACTCAAGACGAATTAAGTCATTAGAGCTTTATTTGGTATGCATTAATTATGATTTGATTGATGAAGATGAGAATAGGGCATATGCTTGTTTAAGTGAGCTTGATTTTTATCTTTCAACTATTTCGTCTGTATATTCTTTTACTTTACTTTCCAAATATGGTAAAGATGGATTTGGGGGACATACTAAAGAAGCGGTAATTCCATTAACTTATGCATTATCTAAAAAGATTATTCATAATCAAGTTGATCTAATAACTTCACAAGCTATTAGAGGTCATATTACTGAACATAATCGTAAGGTAATTTACAATTCATTTGGAAGTGCATCACTAGTATATGATAAAGATAAAGTTTGGCAAAAGTTTTGTAATCATGAAAAGATATCTTATCTAAGTAGTTTGATTTCTAATATAGAAAATACAGAATTTGCAAGAGGGCTTATAACAGCACCTGTAAATACATTTATCTTAAATAATTCTTCAGGTTCTCTTAAAAAACAATTGAGTACTGACGAAAATAATATAGACTTATTTATCGATAATAAAGAAATTATTTTAAGTCAGCTAGCAAAAGAACAACCTGAAACAGTAACTGATTTCATAAATTTATTAAATTCAGAGAATGATAAGTATTATGCAAACAAATGGCAGTCAACAAGATCTGCAATAGCTAATAATATTAATATTGTTGAAGAAAAGTATAAGGAAAAAGTTGATAAAGAGATTTTATCTATAATAAATGATGAGGGGAATGGCCTTGTGAAATTACGCGCAACATTGAATACTTTACTTAATCAGAATGACAAGAGTATTGATGGAGTAATAATTGATGATGATGCAAGCTTTTTAAATTTAATAAATAATCAATTAAGATATTTCAAAGAGTTATATCAAAGAGTGCCAGTTGATACAAGAAGGGAAGAAGTTAAGGAGATTATTTTTGATGAGGATTTAAAGAATGTGCAAAAAGACATCTTAAATGCTGAAACAAAGATAAGTGGTATTAAAGAGGAAATAATTCAGTTAGATAGAAGTTTTCTTATAGATAATAAAGTAGACACTAAACAAAGTAGTATTAGAGATGGGTATTTTACAATAGCTGGTGAAAAAGTGAATATAAATGGTTGTATTCAACAGGATTCAAATTATGAAAACATTTATTTTCCACAAATTGAGAGTAAGGATTTTAATGAGACAGTTGATTTAAGAAGGTATTTATCAGAAGATATAGAAAACCAAGGCATGATTGGTAGTTGCGTAACAAATGCTATTACTTCTGCAATAGAATATATTTCTAATAGAGCAACTGGAAAATTCTTTCCTATGAGTAGAATGTTTCTTTACTATACGGCAAGAAGTTTTGGAAGAGAAGGTGCTGATATTAATGATGAAGGATGTAATATTCTACAAGCTTTATTATCAGCAAAAGCTCAAGGAGTATGTTTGGAAGCAACTTGGCTGTATGATATAGAAAAGGTAAATGAGAAACCAAATGCCTATGCTTTTGTTGAAGCTGAAAAATACAAGATAGAGCAATTTCTGAAAGTTACTCCAAATTTGGATGATATGTTGTCCTGTCTTTCTGAAGGATATCCTTTTGTCTTTGGACTTAAGATAACAGATTCTTTTAGTCAATTAGATGGTATTATTTCTGTACCATCTAAAGATGAAATAAGGTCTGATATTCATGGGAATCATGCATTGCTTTGTGTTGGTTATAATCTTAAAAAGAGAGTATTTATAGTAAGAAACTCTTGGGGAAAACAGTGGGGAGATAAAGGGTATTGCTATATCCCGTTTGACTATATGACAAATTCAGAAATGATATTTGATATTATTACTATTAGGTCGGTAGATGAACAATTAAATGAAATTATTGGGACCAAAATATGGGGAGAAACTTTAGGATATTTTGATGATGGAGTAAATAACCAGCAAAATGTTGAACGATTTTCTAAATTACTTGAAGAAGAAAAAGTAAAATATCAAGAGAAAATAAATGTTCATCAAAAGATGTCTGAGATGTTATTTAATCAAGATATTCTTTTTAAAGATATTGGTTTTAGGAATAATATTGAGACTACGCTACAGCAAATTAATGATGATAATATTAATAATCTAGAAAATGAATTAAAAGAAAATGAAACTAACTTAAAAACTATACAACAAAAATTTGATGCTTTAAAAGCCAAGGAGAAGTTATTTATTTACAAATGGATTGGAATACCAACTGCTATTATTTTCTTTTTACTTATTATAGCATACTTTACAGGTAATTTTGGCACATTAGTGCAATTTATGTGGATAGATTTTATCAGTATTTTTCAATTTGATTTTCAACTAATACATTTTTTTAATTCTACTATTTGGGTTCTTTTATTTAGCTGGACTACTTATTGTGCCTATAAGTATTTTAAGAATTATTATTTAGTATTTAAAAAATATATAAGAGAAAGGAAACAACTAGAAATTAAGGATAAAAAAGATAGAGTGGATATTGTTGGTTTATATAATCGAAAATGGAAGTTAAAATTTGATTATCATATAAATACTCAATTGCTTGAAGAAGTTCTTAATGGCGTAAAATCATTTATTAGTGAAAAATTAAGAGGATTAAATGAGTTTATTGAATCATTAAAACAATTTAGAGAAAGGGTATCAGGATCTTACAAAGAATTAATATTAAATGAAACTGTATTTTCACGAAATATTTTTAAGATTCCAGATCGTAATAATATAGAGCAATATTATAATCAAGATGCTACAGATAATCGTATTAGCTTAGTAAATGAAGGATTTACTAGTGAAAATTCAATGCTTCATTATTTTAATGAATTTATGAATAGAAATGATGTGTTTGAAAAAGAGATAGAAAAACATTGGATTGACAAAAAGACATCATATTTAGATAAATATACCCTTTCAAATCTTTTTGATAATAATTACTTTAATATTAATGAAAAAGTAAAAGGTTGGAATGAGTTTTTAAAGATATTCTCAACTCCATTATTAGATGTTAGTGATTCGTATCCAGTAGATAAACCGCAAAAAAGTTTTGATGTATATTTTTCTGATAATGGATTTAAGATATTCTCAGATCAATTAGTTAATACTATGAATTATGTTAATATAAATAATCATGAAAATAATGATGAAATTACAATATTTAGATTTGTGAATACATTTCCAGCTTATTATATAACATGTTTTGAACATTTACATGGCAGAGAGATTGCTGCAGAATACTTTATTTATGAAGACACCCCACCTATAGAGCCAAATAATAACTAAAAATAAAACATACTATGGACTTTTCACCTGAAAATTTAACCCAAATAATGATAGTCATAGTAGCTTTAGTGGCTGCTTGGATCATATTTAAGCTAATAACTCGAATAATCTTTAAAATCATATTGCCAATCTTAATCGTACTAATTGGCGGATATTTTGCATATCAATATTACGGCCCTGGAAACTTATTGAAGGATATTTCGAGTATTTATTGTGAAGGTAATAATGTAGATGAGGTTAAATGTGAGTGTTTTGTCAAGCCAATTATTGTAGATATGGAATCTAGATTGACGGCTCAGCAAATATTAGATTTTGAGAATGACCCTTTAAAATCAACTGAAGAACTATTTGTTTCATATCAAAACGTGAAAGATGAAATTAACTCATGTTTTGAGTCTAAAGGTGAATCAAAGAGTATTGTAGATGATATATTAGAAGATGTTAAGGATTTAATTTCTGGTTTTAATTCAAAATAAGTTGTTTCTATTCTTTAGTAATAGTTTGATTTTAAGATTTATATTTAGTCTTCTTTATGAAAAGTTTATAAATTAAAAATGAATTATAGAATTCAGTGTTTTGGATGGGAGGTAGAATTTATTGCACATTCCTTAACAAACAATCAAGTATTACAGATTTTGGAAGTCTTGGAGGATAATGAATATTCAGAATTATGGGAGGCTAGATTTCAATTTGAATCTGAAGGCATTATATCTGACATTTATGATGGAGATCTTTTCCATTTTTCTAAGGCTTTAGATAATGATACAATGCGCTATGTTGTTATTGATGAAAATAACATAGAGATCCTAAGTTTCTTAATTAGTGAAATGAGTGACATCTATGAGATATTAGGAGATTCTGTAGATGACATTTCTTATGATGGATATTTAGCAATTCCTGAACTTATAAATGATGTTGATAATCTTTTGTTTATTGCTGATGAAAGCAAGGGAGGTCTATATGAAATGTTATTTGAATCAGATGAAGTACCAACACCTAAAGATTTCTGTTATTTTCCCGGTGATGTAGGTACTCCAGCTGGAGATTGGGATTTTATTTCTAAAATTTTCTATAAAGGAAAAGAATTAGAAATATATGATTATTTAGATAGCAGAGGTAAAGCATCAACATTTCAAATATTCACGAAAGATGGAAAAACTATTTCTTAGATCATAATCTAATTTTACTTTTATAAAGTAGTTTAACTTTACTTGTATTATTGATACAAAAAATGGGATATTTAGATGAAATTTATTCTGAAATATTTTATAGAAAACTTATTACAGCAGCAGATTTATTTTACGAAAAAATTGATGATAAAAAAAATGTTGTTTAAGGTGAGGATGATATATTGAGTTTTGTAATAATTTAACCCATATTGTTAATGCCCAGTAATTCTTATTAAAATCAATGAATCTAATTTTTTTTATATCCATATTTTTTTCACTTAGGCTACTCTTAATTACCTCTGAAGGCAATAAATATCTATTATTATTTATAAACTGAACTATCTGTAATAACGTTTATGTAAAATCTCACAGCTGAAACAATAATTAAAAATAATGATATTTCAACAGCTTCCATTTCAAAACATGCCATTGCAATTATTAATAGATAAATCGGTGATTCTAGTATTCTAATATATTTTCTCATAATTTCAGCTATTATATTTCAATATAGATTAAATTGATTGTAAGTATTATCGAGTATCAATACTTCTTTTTGCATCTTCTATTTTTAATCTATAAAAGTTTGGTTCTTATTTAATTATGTTGAATTTTTTTAAAAGGCCATATATACCTACTGGCCAAAATAAAAATAACCAAACTAATACCCAGTAAGTGTTATACCATTCTTCTGAACTAGTGTTGCTTGGTGAATTTTTATTTAAAGTTTCCTTATAATTTAAAGCATTTGATTTTTCAATAATTGGTTCTGAGTTAATAGTTTTTAATTTTTCTTTCAACTCTTCAGTAACTTTAGCAATTGCTTCATTAATTTCTTCTTGAGTTAGATCAATATACTCGCATATTAAAATAAAAATAATTTGCTCATTTTCATGTAAATTATTATCTGAAATCATTAGCTTATTCAATTCATAAATCACTTCTATTAAATCATTTTTGGATAATCGTTCATTAATAATATCGATAGACGCTTTTATTCGATTCTTATATTTTTTCTTTCCAATCTCTGGGTCATCATTTTCCATATCCCATTTCAATTCAGGCTTAAAATTATCTTCACACTGCATAGTTGCAGCAGGACCAGAATATTTCTTAAGCATTTTAGACTCATTATTCAGATTTTTAACCTCTTCATCATCAAGGTCTCCGTCAGCGGATATTATAAGCCAATATGGATATGCAAAAGCATACATAAATTCATTTTGATCTTTAATTTTTTTTATTTCTAGCTTTAAATCTTCTGAGTAGTTTTTCCTTTGTGCTAGTATCTCATCATCTGTTAAATCAATATGCTCAGAAACCAAACCCCAAAAAGTTTCCTCACTTTCTGTTAATTTTCCATCAGCAAATATAATTCCTGTAATATCATATATTAAATATTCTCGATTCTCTTTTTCTATTGAGTTAATAACATTAAATAGAGATTTAATATGCACAGTTATATCATAATCCTCATCTATATCTTCTCTTTTTTCATTAGCAGTTCTTGCTCTATTGCAAGCTTTATCCCACCATTTAGTATCTAGATAAATGGAATAAGATTTCCCTTTTGTTATTTTGTTTAGTTCCTTACTTGGATCTTCATGATTGCCGCTCATTGCGATAACTAATCTTAGAAGGTCTCCAATTGAATCTTTTATTTTTTCCATTTTTTTTATTTATAGTAATTAGTATTAAGAAATATTTGCATTTATGGAGTAATCACAAAAAAATTAATGAATCAACAATAAGAGTTGAATATTTATTATTTATTTCCACTTTTCAATATTTCTGTCAATATTACAACTTATTTTTATCTATCAAATCGTACGTTTTTTCTTTCGAGTTGTTTAAAATACCATTCCCAACATATAAGATTTATAAGTTCATTCTTAATTCTCATTTTCCATTCTTTCTTTTTCAGACTTAGTAATTTCCTCTCTCTATGTCTTATAAATTCTGAACTACAGACTTAACCGTGTTTCCAAAATCTTTTTAAGATTGTTCATGTAATCCAAATGCTTCTTTTATTACTAGATCTTTTTGTCCTAACTTAACTGACTTAATAAATAATAGGTTGAGTAATTTTCTTAAAACTTATTTAGGAAAGTTCTTACGTTCGATACATATATCTGCTTGTGATTTGTAATCTACTATAAAAACCTTACAGTCCGCTTGAGAGGCGTAATCAACTAACTTTCCTTTCTCAATAATTTGTTGGTTTTTCTCTTGACTTGAATAATCTACAAAATAAACACAGTAATCTGCTTGTGATTTATAGTCTACCATAAATACCTTTGCTGCCATAATTAATGATTTTAAAATTTGCCTACTCTATTTGTTTTCGGCTTCCCAATTTTTATATATTGTACAATATTACATTTTTTTTTTAATTATTGATTAAATCTAACATATTTTTGTTGAAGTGAGTTGATTAACATACCTTTTTCGAAAAAAAAGATTTAGAAGTTATTTTATCTAATTAATTATTTAAAATATTTCTTTTGTGCAATTTTTTCTTTAATAAAATTACAATTTACTTATAATTTGTTTGAAAATTAAATTAGATTTGCTTACATTAATTCTTAATTAATGGGCAGGTATTCAACACCTGTAAGAATGGTTGCACTTAAATTATTTACAAATCTACAAATAAAAAAAATATTAATGATTGAGAAATTACGAAATATAGTTATAGAGAATAACACTAAGAGCGGTAGGTATTTTGACTTGTTTATTCAAGCTTTAATTTTACTTTCTTTAGTGTCTTTTTCTTTTGAGACTCTGCCTAATTTAACTGGTGGTACTAAAGAACTATTGAATACTTTTGAAACAATTAGTGTTTGTTTATTTAGTGTGGAATATTTGTTGCGTGTCTTTTTAAATAAGAATCCGTTTAAATACATCTTCAGTTTTTTTGGTATAATTGATTTACTTGCTATTCTTCCATTCTATTTAGCATCTGGAATAGACTTACGTTCAGTAAGAATATTTAGATTATTTAGATTGTTTAGAGTATTTAAGCTATTACAATACAATGATGCATTGGATAGGGTTAGTGATGCCTTTTCTTCTGTTAAAAAGGAATTAGTAGTATTTGGAGTAGCCACAATATTTTTGCTGTATGTTGCAGCTGTTGGCATCTATTATTGTGAGAATCCTGCTCAGCCAGAACAATTTAAATCAGTATTTCATTCATTATGGTGGGCAGTTACTACTTTGACAACTGTAGGATATGGAGATATATATCCTATTACTGTTGGGGGTAAGATATTTACAACTTTTGTGGTGTTTATAGGTATGGGAATGGTCGCTATTCCTACTGGACTATTAGCATCAGCATTTTCAAAAACATTTAATAATAAACCAAAGAATTAACAAACATCTATTATGTAATACACACTACTTTTACTTGACTTCCTTGTAGGTTTACTTTACATAATTATTTCCAGCTAAATGAATTTGCCAAAACTAAAATAATAAGGCATTGAAGTGCAACCAAAAAATAATGCAGGATATTAATTTGTATTTTTGCATCAGTAAGTTCAAAGCCATATTCCAGTGCTTTGTAAAACAATAAGGAAATACCCAAGCCAAGCAAATATCCCAATTGTTTATTGATATCAATTTTCCCTAATAATTCTTTATCCTTTGCAACTAGCGTTTCTGCCCTAACCAAATAACCGCC
>MDTF01005853.1_pt1 | contig 20290 bp, 21 predicted proteins | sample 811191 | NCBI WGS metagenome assembly MDTF01 (sample SAMN05326649, study PRJNA326480) | marine metagenome | isolation source: seawater | place: Southern Ocean | collected 2011
CCAAACCAGATGCGCTACCAGGCTGCGCTACGCCCCGATTGATTGATTATATAAGTTAAATAAGACTTTTTGGCAATTGAAACTTTTTTTGATATACAACTTAAACCTTACAAAAAAAAATTATGAAAAAAATTGGTATTCTCACAAGTGGTGGTGACTGTGGCGGCTTAAATGCTGCAATTAGATCTATTTTTTTTAGAGCAAAAAATAAATACAATATGACTGTATTTGGCATAAAAAACGGTACTACTGGATTTCTGCAACGTCCCCTTGATTATGTAGAGCTAACAAGAGAAACTTTTTCTGGGTATTTGTTGAAACAAGGTGGAACTTTTTTAGGCACGACAAACAAAGCAAGTACTATTAATTCAGTCGATAACAATGGGAAATCTATAGGTCAAACACAAATGATAATTGAAGGTTACCGCCAACTTGATTTAGATGGTTTGATTATTATCGGTGGTGATGGAAGTATGCAAATTTTGCAAAATTTAGCAAAAAAAGGAAATTTGAATATTGTGGCTATTCCAAAGACAATCGACAACGATGTTGGTGCCACTGAAAGCTCAATAGGTTTTGATACAGCTGTTCAGGTGGCAACACAAGCATTGGACAATTTGCATTCAACAGCTGTTAGCCATAGTCGTTCAATGATCTTAGAAGTTATGGGAAGAGATGCTGGTCATATAGCTTTAAGCTCGGGTATTGCTGGAGGTGCTGATATAATTTTACTCCCTGAAATAAAGTATTCATTTAAAGGTATTGTTAATAAATTAAATGAGATGAAAGAAATAAATTTAAAACATTCATTAATTGTTGTTGCAGAAGCTGTAAAAAAAGAAAATGGTGAAAAAGTTATTCATGAGTATAAAGATGGGCAAAAACGTTTGGGTGGCATTGGGGACTATATTGCGAATGAGATCATGTCGAAAACGGATATAGAATGTAGAGTCACAGCATTAGGTCACGTGCAAAGAGGTGCGCCGCCTACTCATAATGACAGAATTTTAGCTAGTGCATTTGGTGTATATGCAGTAGATCTTTTGCAACAAAAAAAATTTGATAGAATGGTTGCTTGGAAAGACAGAAAAGTTGTGGACGTACCGATAACTAACGCCATCTCCACTTATAAAAACGTAGAAAGGAATGATGCGCTAGTAGAAACAGCACTGTCTCTAGGAATATACATAGGAGATATTAATTAAAAATGATTAACGTACTCACCAAACCATTTAAAGAGTTTTTTAAATTAGAATCAGCGTCAGGTTTAATTTTACTATTTGCTGCAACTATTGCTCTAATAATAAGTAATAGTAGTTATGAGGTTCTTTATTTTGGCACTTTAAAAAAATACTTTAGTTTAGGAATAGGAAGTTTTTCTTTGAAGTTAAGTGTTATTCACTGGATAAACGATGTCTTGATGACGGTTTTTTTTTTCTTAGTATCGTTAGAAATTAAAAGAGAAATAGTTCAAGGAGAATTATCAAACCCCAAACAAGCCTTGTTACCCATAATTGGTGCAGTGGGTGGAATGGCAGTTCCTGCTGCAATCTACATAATAATTAATATTAATTCACCGGAAACATTAAATGGTTGGGCAATACCGTCTGCTACTGATATTGCTTTTTCACTAGGTGTTTTATCTTTGCTGGGAAAAAGAGTTCCTATTTCTTTAAAAATTTTTTTAACTGCTCTTGCTATAATCGATGATTTAGGTGCAATAGTTATTATAGCCTTTTTTTACTCTGGCAATGTTGAGGTTTACTATCTGTTGCTTATGCTAACAGCTGTATTAGTGCTAGTTGTATTAAACAGGTTTAATGTACGTACTTTTATACCATATTTATTTGTTGGGGTTTTATTGTGGGAGTTCACTCATCAATCAGGAATACACGCTACTATAGCTGGAGTGCTGTTAGCTCTTTTAATACCTCACGATAAAAAGATTAAAAGTAAATCGTTGCTGCTAAAATTAGAACACGCCATTGCACCATACGTTGCTTTTGGCATAATGCCTCTATTTGCTTTTGCAAATGCAGGTGTGTCTCTAAAAGGTATTAGTTTAAGCTCATTATTAAATCCGGTTCCGCTTGGAATTTTATGTGGCTTGTTCTTTGGAAAACAAATAGGAGTTTTTCTATTTGCGTATATATCTGTAAAGTTAAATTTTGCACAAAAACCAAATAATTCAAATTGGATGTCATTGTATGCTGTTTCTGTTCTCACAGGGATAGGTTTTACAATGAGTTTATTTGTTGGAAACTTAGCATTTGCAAACACACCCATGTATTTAGATGGAGTTAAAATTGGTGTTCTAAGTGGATCACTATTGTCTACGTTAGTTGGATACTTCTTGCTAATGTTTTCAACAAAAAATGATTAATCAAGAGATAATTAAAATTGCATCAGATACAAGCAATTGTGGAATTAAAGAAAATTCAGATCTTGTAGCTACGGCTAAAAATAAAGTTTGTGGTGATGAAATTACTGTAGAAATTGAAGTATTTAACAATAAAATTGAAAGGATGTCATATGAAACAGAGTCGTGCATATTTTGTCAGGCTTCTGCTAGCTTGCTTTCAAAAATAATAAAAAAGTCAAATATAGAGAAACTACAAAATGATATAAATGAAATTAATATGTTAAATAAAAATAAAAAAATTACTCTGAAACGAAAATACAAACCCTTTAGAAAATTATTTCAGCAAAAGTACATAGGAAGATTTAATTGCATTCTTTTACCTTTTAATGCTTTGTTAAAAGTAGTTAATAAGGCTATATGAAGAAAATATTAATTTTATTTATAATTATGTTTAGTTTTTTTACAAAAAGTAATGCTCAATACGATCAACTAGCTACTGAATTTTCTTTTAATGGAGTACAAGGTAATGCAATTAATTTATCAGACTACAAAGATAATGTCATAGTAGTAGTTAATGTAGCCAGCAGATGTGGTTTTACATACCAATATGAAGGACTACAGGCATTATGGAGCGAATATAAAGATAAAGGTTTAGTTATAGTTGGAGTTCCTTCTAATAATTTTAGGCAAGAACCAGGAACTAACAAAGAAATTAAAGACTTTTGTGAAACAACTTTTGGTATCAACTTTCCGATTACTGAAAAACTAAGTGTAGTTGGAAAAGATGCGCATCCATTTTTTTTGTGGGCTAAGAAAAATCATGGCTCAAGTGCTGTGCCAAAATGGAATTTTCATAAAATTATAATAGGAAAAGATGGAAAAGTTTTAGAAACCTTTTCTTCTATAACTAAGCCTTCTTCTAAAAAATTTATTTCAGCTATAGAAAAAGAAATTAAAAATTAAAACTCATTCCATCAAAAGCAGGAACTATGTTTGAGGGTAATATTTTTTTTAATTTTTTGTAATCAAACTCAACATGAAGATTCGTTAATATAGTTTTTTTTGGCTTACATTCACTTGCCAATAATAATGCAGCATCTAGATTGAAATGACCTGGATGATATTTAATTCTCAGACAATCAATAATTAAAAAATCTAAATCGTACAAAAGTTTTTTTGATTTATTGGGTACAAAACTACAATCGCTTAAATAGGCAACCTTATTTACAATATAAGCAGTTGATTTAGTTAGACCGTGTTGTGTTTCAAAGGATTTAATTTTTAATTTATTGTTTCCTTTTTTAATGGTGAAATTATTTTCAATGGTATGATCTTTTAAGATAGGCACATACCCTTGTTTCTCTTTGAAACAAAAGTCAAATTTATTTTTTAATTCTTTAATTGTTTTTTTACTTCCGTAAATATCAATTTTTTTTTTATTTTTCCAAAAAAAAGGTCTCAATTCAAATATTCCAAATGTTTGGTCTGCATGTTCATGTGTATAAATAACAGCGTCAACATTTTTAATTTTATTTTTCTTAAACTGAGTTTTTATATCTGGAGATGTGTCAATTAAAGTTGATATATTTTTGTATTGGAAGTGAGCACTACACCTAGTTCGTAAATTTTTTTTATTTTGTTTATTACAATTACCCCAATAATTAGTGATCCACGGAGAACCTAGAGAACTACCACAACCTAGTATAGTGAATTTATTTTTCAATTAAGTTGTCCAAATAGTTTGAAAAAATTAGATGTTGTTATCTTAGCAAATTCGTCAGGATTAATATTTTTGATCTTTGATAAAAAATTTACAGTGTGAATTATATGTGATGGCTCATTAGGCTTACCTCTTAATGGTTCTGGAGAAAGGTAGGGTGAATCTGTTTCTACTAAAATTTTATCATTTGGTAAAGACAAGAATGTATTAGCTAATTTTTCAGATTTTTTAAAAGTCACAACTCCACTAGCTGATATATAGCATCCAAGATCAACTAACTTATGTGCAAATGACTCGCTACCTGTAAAACAGTGTATCAAAACCTTAAAGTCTTTGTTTTTTTTCTCACTTTTAAGAATTTGGTATGTATCTTCTTCGGCAGATCTAGTGTGAACAATAAGTGGTAAATTTAATGTTTGGGCTGCTTTTATATGCTCTATAAAAACTTTTTTTTGAGTAGATCGATCAGAATAATCATAATAAAAATCTAATCCAGTCTCTCCTATGCCAATAATTTTTTTATTTAGATTTATTTTTTTTATAATATCTTTATCACTTAAATCTTTGTAATCTTTAGTTTCATGTGGATGTATTCCGTATGTGCCGTATACATTTTTATATTTATCTACAATTTCTAAAATTCGTAAATAACTCTCATTTGTTGTAGATATACTTAGGAGATACTTTACATTATTATTGTGAGCTCTCTCTATAACTTCACCTAAATTAGATCCCATAGGCTCATATTCTAGATGACAATGTGAATCAATTATCATTTTCTATTTTTTTAAAAAGGATTGACGTTTTTTTGAACTCTAAATTATGATCAAAAATATTATTACTTGTTATTGATTTTAATAACCTGTCCTCTGTTTTCAAGTTCATAATATTAAAAATTTTTTCAGAACTTAAAGGAATAATAGGACTCAGTAAAATACTTATATTTTTAATTTGCGTAACAATTGCATATAATATTGTGTTCATTCGATTTATATTTGTTTTCTTTAGAGCCCAGGGTTCCAGGTCATTAAAATATTTATTTGCATCAAAAGAAAATGCTACAACTTTCTTAATGTAATTATTCAAATCTTGCTTATTCATATCTTCTGTTAATTCATCAACTTTACTAGATAAGTTTGTTATTAAACTTAAGTCAATTTCTTCTAACTTTGAAGGTTTGGGTAATTTTCCCTCACAGTTTCTTTCTAAAAAACTAAAGACTCTTTGACACAAGTTCCCAAAATTATTTGCTAAATCATTGTTGATACATTTTTTTAAATTTTCCATTGATATATTTCCATCGTTTCCTAGAGAAACTTCTTTAACAAGGTAATAGCGTAATTGATCTATTCCGTATTTTTCAATAATTTCTAGTGGATCTAATATATTACCAATTGATTTTGACATTTTTTTATCGTCTGAAAGAATCCAGCCGTGTCCATAAATTTTTAAAGGAAGAGGCAATTTAGCAGCCAATAAAAAAGCTGGCCAATATACGCTATGAAATCTAAGAATATCTTTTCCTATTATATGAATATTTGCGGGCCAAAAATCTTTATAAAGTTTATTGTTTGTGTCTGGAAAATTAAGTGCACTAATATAATTAGTTAAAGCATCTAACCATACATAAACAATATGTTTATCATTGTTCGGTACTTGTACGCCCCATTTAAATGAGGTCCTACTCACGGATAAATCATTTAAACCACTTTTAACAAATTGCGTAATTTCATTATTCCTAGATTTTGGTAAAATAAATTCTGGATTTTTTTGGTAGTGATCTAGAAGTTTTTCTTGCCAAGCTGATAGCTTAAAAAAATAAGATTCTTCCTCGAACCAATCAACAGTAGAGCCTGAAGTTTTAGCTATTTTTCTCCCCTCTTCGATTATTATTTCATCTTCTGTATAGTAAGCTTCATCCGACACAGAGTACCAGCCTGAATATTTTGACAGATATATGTCTCCAGATTTGACAAGTCTATTCCATATGGCTTTAACAGAATCATGATGACGTCTTTCAGTTGTTCGAATAAAGTCATCAGTAGAAAGATTTAATATTTTGGTTAATTTTCTAAATTTAGAAGAAATTTCGTCACAAAAAGTTTTGGTGTCTTTATTGTTTTTTTCAGCTTCTCTTTGAATTTTTAAACCATGCTCGTCTGTACCTGTTAGAAAAAAAACATTTTTTCCTTCTAGCCTTTTAAATCGTGCGAAAACATCAGCTACTATACTGGAATAAGCATGACCCATATGTGGATTTCCTGAGGGATAATAAATTGGTGTTGTTATATAAAAATTCTTATCCGACATATTTTAATTTAATTTCTATAGATTTTAAAACAGAGTTTATATTTAGATTGTATACTATGAAATCATTGATTTTATTAATTATAGTTGACTTTAGACTCAACAAAAAATCAATTTTATTTTTATTCTCTTTAATTAAACTGTAAAAAAATTGATCAATTAAAAAAATGGACATGTTTATTAAAGATTTATTCTTATCTTTTTTATATGCAAACAAAAGTTTGCTTAGTTTAAAATAAATACTTTCATTAATATCTATTTTATGTTTATTGACCAGATCACTATATTTAAGTAATAAGCCTGGTGTTAAATTTCCTGCTTCATCTATTTGAAAATTAATTTTACGGCTTTCAATAAAATAATCAATTATTTTTTTTTTTTGGTCGGAGTTTAAGTAAATATTATTTTTTAAACAGCGAGATGAAACGGTTTCAATAAGATCTGCTTGTTGGTTATTTACAAGAATAAAATAATTATTATCACTAGGTTCCTCTAATGTTTTTAATAATGCGTTTACTGAATTAGTATTAAGAAATTCAACTTCATCAATAACTGTAAATCTTGGATTACCTGTCAACGATGTTGTTGAGAGTTGAGACTTTAGGCTTCTTATCTCATCAATCTTTATATTTTTACCCTCAGCAGCGTGAATCCATAGAACATCAGAACAGGTTTGATTCATTATTGAATTATAGAAACTAGAATTAGTATTTATAATTTTTTCTTTAGTGTTGTAGGGAATTTTCTCTTTTTTAGAATAAATATAATTAATGAAATGAAAAACTAGAGTAAATTTACCTATTCCCTTCTTGCCGTTCAAGAGTAAGACTTTGGGAAAACGGTTTGAATCATATAATTTTATCATTTCTTCTAGATCTCGATCAAGAGAGATTAGTCTTGTTGAAAAAGGAAACTGTTCATCAATTTTAAACATTTTATATTATTTGAGTTTTCCAATAATAAGTCGAAATATTTTTTTTTCTAGATCCGTAGTATTTTTAGAAGAGTCAAATACATAGTAATCATTATTGTTATTAGCTATTTTTAAATATGCCTTCTGCGCTTTTGTATAAAAATTTAATTTTAATTTATCAAACTTATTAGTTTTTTTTCTTTTCTTTATTCTAGAGAAAATTGTCTTAAAATCAGACTTTAAAACAATTGTTAGATTGGGCTTAAGACCATTTAAAATATAATCTTGGTTAATTACATTCAATTTATTGTTGATTTTATTACCGATTACTTGATACGCATAAGTTGAATCTGTAAACCTGTCACAAATAATGATTTGTTTTTTTTTTTTCGCTATTAATAATTTTTTTTTAACATGTTCATTTCTAGCAGCGCACATTAGATAAAAATCAGTAAGTTTATCAAATTTATTGGAGTTTTTTGAAAAAATTAAATTTCTAATTTTTTCAGCAGTTTGAGACCCACCTGGCTCTCTAGTTTTTGTGGCTTCAAATTTTTTGTTTTTTAGATTCTTATAAAGTTTGTTAATTTGATAACTCTTGCCTGTGCCTTCAACACCTTCGAAAACGATAAAATAAAATTTTTTTTTACGCATCTCCCCAAATCATATAGTTGAAAGATGTAAAAATACTTAATAGAAAATTAACCTTTTTTATCTTTTCAACTGCATATACTGGAACACTTTTCATTAGTTTAGTTTTATTGTAAATGTTAATTACAGCTATTTCTTCATCTTTTTTAATAGGTGCTTTAATTGGGCCTACGTATTCAATGAACACATCAAAACCTCTTAAATCTTTTTTGTCAATAGTTACATAAATATCTTCCTTCGTGTATCCTTTTGTATTATTTTTTTTTCCGAGCCAAGTTTTTATATCAAAAATTGTTTCATTTTTTTTTGATATTTCAAAAGTTTCTGTATTGGTGAGCCCCCAGGTTAATAATTTTCTAGATTGACTTGATCTTAATGCATTTGTTTTAAATCCACTTCCAACAGCAATAAGTCTTCGTGAATTTTTTTTTATAGAACTTGCAAGGGAGTATTCTTCAACAACTAGGTGTCCCGTTTTAATTCCGTCAACGCCTATGTTCTTAAACAGTAATGTATTTCTGTTATTTTGACTAATAGGTGTTCCGCCAGTACGTTCCCACGTAAATTCTTTTTCTTTAAAGTATTCATAATAATTAGGATAATTCTTTATTAAATATTTTGACATTAAGGCAATGTCTCTAACGGTAGAGTAGTTGTCCGGATTGTTAATTCCAGATGAATTTGCAAAATTAGTAGATGTCATTCCAATTTCTTGAGCTTTTTCATTCATCAGAGAAACAAAGTTTTCTTCGGTACCGGCTATACCTTCAGCTAGTGCTACACAGGCATCATTACCTGAAGCTACAATTATACCCTTAAGTAAATTTTCAATAGTTATTTCATCATTAATCATAATGAACATAGACGAATACCCGGCTTGAGACATTCTCCATGCCTTTTCAGATATTGTAACTTTATCATCTAATGTAATTTTATCTTTAGTCAGTAAGTCAAATGCTACTATTGCCGTCATTATTTTGGTCATAGAAGCCGGATGAATACTGTGGTCTGGTTGTAGTTCGTAAAGAACTTTACCTGACTGATAATCTACAAGAATTGCAGTTCTAGCTTTTATGTTAGGGCCTGCTTGGGCTACAGAAAATAAAGCTAGAAAAAAAATTATAAAAATTTTAAAACAATTAGTCATTAATTTTGATATCTAAATCCTCGAAATTTGAATCACTTAAACTAATGTAGTCATTTTTAAGTTTATTTATAGTATTATATGGTCCCATTAATAATTCGTACGATTTATTGTTTTTCTTGTTAATGTATATTAGTTGATAATTGGAATTTACTAGAATTGACGTTAATTTATTTTTTAACATTTCTGCAGATCTAAGATTGTAAAATTCGGCTACTAAAATTGAATATGACTTTACTTTTTCTTTTTTAACCTCTTTTGGTGAAGTCAAATTAGCTATATTAATTTTAGCAACAGGTGCTTTGTTGGCAATAGTTTTTTCTATTTTTTCAGTTACGGCCTTTTTAGCTATGAATGACTTGTTTATTTTTATTTCTGTAATTTCAACATAAGGGAAGCTTTTACTTAAGTTTAAGTCTGTAGCAATACGATTGTTAATTAAGATTTTATAAAAATTATCATATTTGATTTTTTTACTGACAATAGTTTCTATAGAAGTTTCATTGGCTGGGTTGGAAATTCTTATTTTAGTTCCTGTTCTAAGTTTGTTGTGAGAAACAGAAAAATTATCTTTAATTGATATGTAAGCAAAACCTTTTGAGGTGTATGAAATGTTACTTTTGGAATTATATTCATAATTAATACATGACGTCAATAACAGTAAAAAAATTATTTTATATTTCATTTTTAAAATTATTCTTTAAAGTACAAACAGCAAGTGCAAATCTCAAGGATCGATTCCAGTTTAAAACTTTCTCATAATTAGCAAAAACTAAATAAGCCGGCGTATGTGTTTTTGCACCAGGTATTATATCTATATCAGGAGTTATAATGGCAGTTACTAAGTTTTTATCAATTTTAAGATCGTTATAATTTTTAATATATTTTTTAAAATATTTGACCTTTTTTTTATTTTTTATGTTTCCGGCAGAAGAATTGAGATATTTATTTGGTGTATTCTTATTTAGATTAATTTTTATAAAACATGGGGTGTTATTTTTCCAACCAATTTTATTAAGATAGTTGGCAGCAGAAGCAAAAGAATCTTCGATTTTTTTTAATTCTATAGTTGTATTTTTATTATAATCTATCGCGTAATTTAGAATTGTTCTTGGCATAAACTGAAAGTTTCCAAAAGCTCCAGCCCAAGATCCGAATAATATTTTTTTATCTATAATTTTTTGGTCTACAAGTTTTAATAAAATTATTAATTCTTTTGTAAAAAAATCACTTCTTCTTTTGTCAAAACTTAAGGTCGCCAAAGAAGAAACAATATCCATTTTACCAAGGTAATTGCCAAAGTTTGTTTCGATGCCCATAAGAGCTAGTAATAATTCTTTTTCAACTAAAAATTCTTCTTCAATTTTATCTATTGTAAACTTTTCTTTTTTATATAGAGCCAATCCTTTTTTGACTTTTTTTTTATTGGTTCTCTTTTTAATATACGTGTAAGTATCTTCGTAAAATTCAGGTTGAAATCTATCGTATTCAATAATTTTAGGTATGAATTTTACATTAGACATAACTTCATCTACAACTATTTTTGAAATGCCAGAATTAACAGCTTCTATTTTAAAATTTTTAACCCACATATTAAAATCAGAATTACTTGTAAAAGCACTACTTTGTGAAAAAGACAATATTAATAGGATATAAATACTTATTAGTTTTTTAACCATTTTTTTTAGTAACACAAAAAAAAAAGGAAGACTAGATTGAATAAAAATCCATATTGTTATTTACCAATATTGATAGTATTAAGTTGATAAATGTTTTGTGGAGAGGTGGCTGAGCGGTCGAAAGCACTGGTCTTGAAAACCAGCAACGGGGCAACTCGTTCGTGGGTTCGAATCCGACCCTCTCCGCCATTATTTTTTTTTATAGCCACGAAATAAATCTAATATTTTTTTCTCCTCAAATAAAGGGATTGGAATCTCATTTGAGTAAAAATTTTGAATATCCTCATCATTGCAATTCAAAAATTCATCTAGCTTTTTAAGTTCTTCAAGAGATAAATCTGCAACAATTTCTGCGGTAAAAGCACTTAATAATATATCCATTTCTTTAGTGCCTCGATAAGAGGAACGATATTTTATTTTTTTTTTTAACGATTCTAATTCATTCATAAAAGAATTTATTATATATTAAGAAATGAACATAATTAACGAAAAGAATTTTTTATTTGAAGATGTTTCTACCATAAAAGGTGTGGGTAAAAAACTAGCAGCCTACTTGAGAAAGAAAAAAATAGAAAAAGTAAACGATCTACTTTGGAATTTACCCTATTCATTCACAGATAGATCGGAAGCTGTAACATTAGATAAGCTAGAAATTGGAAAAATTTTTACAATTAAGGTTAAAGTTATTAAATATAATTTTCCTAGAATTAGAAATTTACCTAATAGAGTTTTTTGTAAAGATGAATTTGGCGAAATTGACTTAATTTTTTTTAATAGTCGAGAAGGATATGTTAGAAAAATTTTACCAATTGGAGAATGGGTAGCTGTAAGCGGCAAAATAAATTTTTTTAGAAATAAATATCAAATTACAAACCCATTATATGTTGAGCAAATTGAAAGAATAGAACTTATTAAAAAAATTATTCCAAAATACTCACTTACTGAGGGATTATCAGAAAAAATATATTCTAATATAATCGAGAAAGTTTTCCTATCTATGCCAAAAGTTGAAGAGTGGCATGAAGAAAAGTTTATTAAAAAAATGAATTTTTTAGGTTGGGGCGATTCAATAAAAAAATTACATAATTCTAAAATTGATAAAGATTTAAACTCAAGTTACTTAAGACGCCTTGCTTATGATGAAATTTTTGCAAACCTATTATTTCACTCAAATAATAGAAATAAAATTAAAAAAATTAAGAAAAATAAAAAAATTTTTAAAAAAACATACTCTAATACTCTTGTAGAAAAATTACCGTATACATTAACAGCTGGTCAACAAGAAATAGTTAAAGAAATTGATTTTGATTTAAGTTCCTCTCAAAGAATGTTTCGAATTTTACAGGGTGATGTTGGATCTGGAAAAACAATTATATCTATATTGGCTGCTTTAAACACAATTGAAGCTGGTTACCAATGTGGGTTAATGGCTCCTACTTCTATCTTAGCAGAACAACATTTCCTGCTGTTTAAAGAATTAATTAAAAAAACTAATTTGAATATAAATTATTCTCTCTTAACTGGTAAAGTAGATACGAAAGATAGAAAAAGAATTTTAGAAGATTTAAAAAATAACAAAATCAATCTTCTAATTGGTACCCATGCATTATTTCAAAAAACAATTAAATTTAATAAACTTGGTCTTGTAATAATTGATGAGCAACATAAGTTTGGCGTGAAACAAAGAATTAATTTTGCAAAAAAGGGAGGGTCAAATTGTGATGTTTTATTGATGTCAGCAACTCCTATTCCAAGAACTATGATGATGTCAATTTATGGAGATATGGACACTTCTAGATTAATGGAAAAACCAATCCAAAGAAAAAAAATTATCACGTTAAGCAAACCCGAAAATAAAATTGATGACCTCTGGCCATTTATACAAAAGAAAATTTCAGAAAAAGAACAAATTTTTTGGGTTTGTCCTCTTATTGAGGATTCAAGTAAATTAGATTTTTCATCAACAGCAAAATTATTTAAACTACTAAGTAAAAGATTTAATAATAAGGTAGGAATTATACATGGTGCTCTAGACCAAATTGAAAAAGAAAAAGTGTTAAAAGAATTTCTAAATAATGAAATTTCTATTCTTGTTTCAACAACTGTTATCGAAGTTGGTATAGATTTTCCAAACGCAACGGTAATAGTTGTAGAAAATGCTAATAAATTTGGTTTAGCTCAGTTACATCAGTTAAGAGGCCGAATAGGTAGAGGCAACAAACCAGGGACATGTATTTTATTGTTTAAAAATCAATTGAGCCAGAATGCTAAAAAAAGAATTCATATTTTAAAGTCTTCAGATGATGGTTTTTTTATTGCAGAGGAGGATATGAAACTTAGAGGTTACGGAGATATAATTGGATTCAAACAAAGTGGCATTAAATTGTTTAAAATAGCCGATCCTGTTCATCATGAAGATTTATTTAAATTAGCAGAAAAAAATATTATTGAATTAAGTGATGAGCAGTTAAACCACCCTAAATATTATTTTTTATTAAAATTATTTGATAAAGTGGATTTAGTTAATGAAGAAGGAATATCTTCTTAAAAAAATTATAAAGATGTCCCTGCAGAAACAATAAATCGAGAAGCTTCTTCAAAGCTCATATCAAGATATATAAGGTCTTTTTTGGGTACCATTAATAAAAAACCACTTGTAGGATTTGGTGTCGTAGGTACAAAAATATTTACTAAATCTTCGTTAGTTTTTTTGGAAATTTCACCTTTGTTTTCCTTTGTGGCGAAGCCTACAACCCATATACCTTTTCTTGGATATTCAATTATGACTACACTTTTTTTTATACCTTCTGACTGTGTAAAACTTTCAGTTAGTTGGCCAACTGCGGAATATATAGTTCTAAGTATTGGTATTCTTTTTAATACACTGTTAAAAAATTCTAAAATTTTTTTTCCAAAAAATGACAAAGACAGACCACCAATTAAAGTGATTAAAATTATTGTTATTAATATTTCAATACCAGGAATGTTAAATGGCAAGTAACTGTTAGGATTTATTGTTTTTGGTAAAACACTTGAGGATATCTTAATTATAAATAAAGTTAGATAGATAGTAATGCCTATTGGTATAAGAACGATCGCACCAGTAATAAAATAGTTTCTTAATCTTACAAATATGGATTTTTTAACTTTTGTAGACATTAATTATAGCTAGAATAAATAATAAAAATTATTAATAAAATAAAAATTGCAATTAATATTTTATTATTTAAGATCATATAAATAGTATTAACATGATTTATAACATAAATAGAAGAAAATTTATTGAATTATTTAGCTACAGTTGTTGTGGTTTGATATTGCCATCTTGTTCCACCGTTCCTATTACAGAGAGACGTCAGTTATCAATTTATCCAGAAAGTACCATAAACAATTCTGCCTCTAAAGCTTACCAAGTATTTAAAACAAAAAATAAATTAGTTACTTCTGGTAATCAATTAGACTCGGTAATGGAAATTGGAAAAAGAATAGAATTTGCTGTTTCAAAATTTTTTTTAAAAAAAGACGGCAAGGATCCAACTTCTCACTTTCAGTGGGAATATATTTTAGTAGATAATGATAAAGTTAAAAATGCATGGTGTATGCCTGGTGGAAAAATTGCTGTATATACTGGCATATTAAAAGTAACTAAAAATGATAATGCTCTTGCAGCAGTCATGGGACATGAAATAGCACATGCTGTGGCTAAACATTCGGTTGAGAGAGCTAGTCAAGCTTTAACTGTTAATTTAGGCGCTCAAGTTGCTGACATCTTTTTAGGAGGAGCTATTAGCAGAACTAGAAACACTATAGGGCAAAATAGTGGTATGGATATTTTTCAATTAGGAATTTTTAATCCATTCGGAAGAAAACAAGAAACAGAAGCAGATTATTTGGGTTTAATTTTTTCTTCTTTAGCCGGATACGATATTAGAGAGTCGGTTAAACTTTGGGAACGAATGGCTCAAAGTAACAAAGGTAAAGAACCACCTCAATTTATGAGTACTCATCCATCTAGTAAAAATAGAATAATTAATTTAAATAAATGGATTACAGAGGTTATGGTTAGTTACCCACCAATAAAAAGGGGTTAAAAAAGGTTTTAAAAATGGTGAGCCCTGATGGACTCGAACCATCGACAGCTTCCTTAAAAGGGAAGTGCTCTACCAACTGAGCTAAGGGCCCCTGCTATAGTTTAAAAACTAAAGTGATTGATTTATAATATGATAAATTATTAAATTCAATACATTTATCAAAATTTATCAATATATTTATTGTAGAAAATATCAAAAGTTTTATTTTTAATATTATTTCTTATTTCGAGCATAAACTCTTGGTAAAAATTTATGTTATGCAGGGATATAAGCATTGAAGCTAAAATTTCATTCGTTTTGATCAGGTGATTCAAGTAACTCTTTGAGTAAAGATTTAAATTTCTAATTTTGCTATTTTTATCTAGCGGTTGGTTGTCATTTTGATATCTTGCATTTCTTAGATTTATTTTGCCATTCCATGTAAAAGCAAGACCTGTTCTCCCAGATCTCGTGGGCATCACACAATCAAACATGTCAATACCACTTTTAACAGCACCGAGAATATCAGAGGGCGTTCCTACGCCCATTAAGTATCGTGGCTTGTCTTTAGGCATATGATTAACTGTGTCGTTCAAAATACTAAACATTTCTTCCTGAGCTTCACCTACTGCTAATCCACCCATTGCATATCCGTCAAAACCTATAGAAACAAGTTTTTCTAAACTGTCTAGTCTTAACTCTTTTATTAAACCACCTTGAACAATACCAAATAACCCTTTGCTCTTGTCGTTACCAAATTCAATTTTACATCTTTTTGCCCAGCTCGTAGATATCTCTATTGCGCTGATCAATTTGTCCTTATCATTTGTTAAACTAGGACATTCATCAAGAACCATTAAGATGTCTGAATTAATAGCTTTTTGTATTTGAATGCTTTTTTCCGGACTCAGAACAAATTTTTTACCATCAATGTGAGAAGAAAAAACAGCACCTATATTAATATCTATTTTATTAAGTTTAGCTAAAGACATTATCTGAAAACCACCTGAATCTGTCAAAATTGGTTTTTGCCAGTTCATAAAATTATGCAGACCACCGAACTTTTCTAAAATTTCAGTGCCAGGTCTAATCATCAGATGATAGGTGTTACCTAAAATAATTTGTGAGCCAGTCTCAAGGAGATCTTCAGGAAAAACACCTTTAACAGTGCCCAAAGTTCCTACTGGCATGAATGCGGGTGTATCAATAACACCTCTGTGTGTGATGACTTTCCCTAGCCTTGCTTTTTCTTCTTGAGTTATTAACTCAAAAGAAAAATGCAGTTTACTCATCAAATTTATTTTTTTGATCTAAGACTAATAATTTTATCCGGATTTTCAACGGAACCATTGGCTCCATCTCCACGTTTAATTTTATCAACGAACTCCATGCCTTTAATTACTTTTCCAAACGCCGTATAACCTCTATCTAGATGAGGCGCAGCGTCAAAAACAATAAAGAATTGACTATTAGCACTATCTACATCTGCGGATCTAGCCATGGAAAGCACGCCTTTGCCATGTGCTGTATCACTAAACTCAGCTTTTAAATTAGGAAGATCTGATCCACCTGTACCAGCTAAATCTAAATTAAAATCAGGTGAGCTAGAATTCCCAAATTTTATATCTCCAGTTTGGGCCATAAATCCATTTATGACTCTATGAAAAACAACACCATCGTATTTACCTTCGTTGGCTAAAGTTTCAAATCTTTTTACATGATTTGGTGCAATATTAGGATAAAGCTCAATCTCAACATCACCATCTTTTAATTTTAATATCATTTTATTCTCCTTTGAGTATGTATTGTTAATTGTTAGTAGTAAAATTGTAAAAATTAGTAATATTTTTTTCATTATATTTTTTCTTTTATTGATTTAATAACAGATTTTGTAACAAATTTGTTAATATTTCCTTTTAATTTAGCAATTTCTTTTACAAATTTTGAAGATATTATTTGATTTTCAACATCGGACATTAAAAAAATAGTTTCAATGTTATTGTTTAATTTTTTGTTCATTCCAGCTAGCTGAAACTCATATTCAAAATCTGACACGGCTCTTAAACCTCTTATAATAATAGATGCTTTGTATTTTTTACATAAATTTATTGTTAAACTATTGAAAGGTGTGACAACAATTTTTTTGGAATTTAATCGCAGGTCTGTAAAAAGAGATTTTTTTATTATTTTAATTCTCTCGTCAATTGGAAAAAAATAATTTTTATTTTTTGTGTTAGTGCTAGCAACTATTAACCTGTCACATATCTTTAACGATTTTTGAATAACATCAGCGTGGCCTAAAGTTATTGGATCAAAAGTTCCGGGATATATTGCAGTTCTCATTTTTATTAATTAATATTATCTTCGATTTTAATTGCAGATACAACTTTTTCTGAACCACTAAGTTTTTTGATAGTCACTCCCTGCGTGTTTCTGCCTGCAGATCTTATTTCTTTAACCGCACATCGCATAACACTTCCTTTATCTGTAGATAAAATTATTTCATCATTTTCCTCAACAACAAGCGTGGACGCAACGTTTCCATTTCTTGGTGAGTTAATTATACCAATAATTCCTTTTCCGCCTCTATTTGTTACTCTGTACTCTAAAAAGGAGGTACGTTTTCCATAGCCATTTTCTGTAATTGATAAGATGAATTTATTTAATCCATTTTTTATTTTTTCATCTTTTTTTATTGTCTTGGCGTCAATTTTAGGTGAATCTAGAACTGATAAAGATATTACTTTATCACCATCTGACAATTTAATTCCTTTAATACCTTTCGATGAACGGCCTTTGAACAGTCTTAATTTTTTTGCCATGAATCGTATACATTTACCTTTTTTAGTGCTCATCATAATATCTTGGTCGTCTCTACATATTTTAACACCAACAATTTTATCGTTAGTTTCTAGTTTCATTGCTATTTTGCCATTGGCATTAATATTAGAAAAATCATCTAGACTATTTTTTCTTACGTTTCCGTTTGAAGTTACGAAAATTATAAAAAGTTTTTTCCATTCACTTTCATTTTCCGGAAGTGGCATTATAGAGCTGATAGATTGATGGTTTTTTAAAGGTAATATATTAAACAAAGATTTACCTTTAGAGCTTGTGCTACCTTCAGGAATTTTCCAAGCTTTTATTTTAAAAGCCAAGCCTTCCGATGAAAAAAATAAAACTGGAGTATGTGTGTTAGCGGTGAAGATTTGCACTACAAAATCTTCATCTCTTGTTACTATGCTTGATTTTCCTACACCTCCCCGTTTTTGTTGTTTCAGGCTCGTTAGTGGACTTCTTTTGATATATCCTTGATGGGTAATATTAATAACTACAGACTCTTTCTGGATTGTTTCTTCTATGCTGTAATTTAATTCTAGATCAGTAATTTTAGTTCTTCTAGGGACTGCAAATCTAGTTTTAATTTCTGATAATTCCACACTTATCATCTTAGAAAGCTCTTTTTTAGAACCTAAAATCTTATTATAGCTAATTATAAGAGCGGAGAGTTTGTTTATCTCAGTTTCGATTTCTCCTATACCATAAGCTGTTAATTTTTGAAGTCGTAATTCTAATATTGCATTAACTTGTTCTTCGGACAGCTGATAACTTGAAGGACTTTTTTTCTTTTCTATTAAAGTAACTAATTTTACACTTTTTTTAATTTTCCATTTTTTAAATAAAAGATTTTTTTTAGCCGTATCTGTATCTTTTGAATTTTTAATCAACTTAATAACTTCATCTATGTTTTCCACGGCTGTAGCTAATCCAATTAAAATATGTGCTCTTTCTTCAGCTTTTTTTAAATCAAATTTAATTCTTTTAGTTAGAGTTTCTTCTCGAAATTTAACGAATTCAGATATAAATTCTTTAAGATTAAAAATTTTTGGTTTATTATCAACGATAGCAAGTGTGTTAAATCCAAAAGAGCTTTCTATGCTTGTTAACTTATATAGTTGTCTTCTTATTGTTTCTGCTTCAATACCTCTTTTTAATTCTACAACAACTCTGATTCCTTCTCGGTTAGATTCATCTCGTATATCGCTAATACCTTCAATTTTTTTTTCTCTTGCTAACTGTGCTATTCTTTCAACTAAAACGGATTTGTTGACCTGATATGGAATTGACTTGAGTATTAAAATCGACTTATCATTCTTAAGAACTTCCTCTTCAATTTCTCCTCTAATTTTAAACGATCCTCTTCCTTTGTTGTAACCTTGCTTGATAATATCTGTTCCAATAATAATCCCTCCAGTTGGGAAATCAGGACCTGGTATATGTTTCATTAATTGTGATACTGTAATATCTTTGTTGTCTATATAGGCATTTGTTGCATCTATGACCTCTCCTAAATTGTGGGGTGGAATACTAGTTGCCATTCCAACGGCAATACCACCAGCTCCATTAACTAAAAGATTTGGATATTGCGAAGGTAAAACTACAGGCTCTCTTTCAGTTTCGTCATAATTATTTCTGTAAGCTACAGTATTCTTTTCAAGATCTTCCGTTAAAAATTGAGAAATTTTTCCTAGTTTTGTTTCTGTATACCTCATAGCTGCAGGGGGGTCGCCATCAATTGATCCAAAATTACCCTGGCCTTCAATTAAAGGTAGACTCATAGAAAATTCTTGCACAAGTCTTACTAAAGCATCGTAAACAGACTGGTCACCGTGCGGATGATATTTACCAATTACATCACCTACTATTCTTGCAGATTTACGAAATGGTTTTGACCAATCGTAACCACCTTTGTACATTGCAAAGATTATTCTTCTGTGAACTGGTTTAAGGCCGTCTCGCACGTCGGGCAAAGCTCGACTTACTATAACACTCATAGCATACGAAAGATAAGATGAGCTCATCTCATCAGAAACTAAAATAGGTTTAAAAGAATTATTATTTTGACTAACTGTATTTTCCATGTGATTTAGAAAGGAATTTCGTCATCTAAATCGTTGCTTGCAGATTGAATATCATCATTGGGTAAAGAACTTTTATTTTCTGATACTAAATTTGAATTGTCACTTTTATTTTTTCCATCTAACATAGTTAAACTTGAATTATATCCTTGTAAAACTACTTCTGTAGAGTATTTATCTTGTCCGGAAGACTCATCTTTCCATTTTCTAGTAGTTAAAGCACCTTCAACGTAAATATTGGCGCCTTTTTTTAAATATTGCTGAACTATGCTAACTAGTCCTTCGTTAAAAATTACTATTCTATGCCACTCTGTTTTTTCTTTTCTTTCGCCGCTCGATTTGTCTTTCCACGATTGACTAGTAGCAAGACTAAGTCTTGCGACACTTTTACCGTTCACCATTTGCTTAATCTCGGGATCAGCCCCTAGTCTTCCGATTAACAGCACTTTATTTAAACTTCCAGACATAATTCTAATTGTTAATATGTGATTTACTTTTTAATAACAATTAAATTTATATCATATA
>MDTF01013428.1_pt1 | contig 20289 bp, 17 predicted proteins | sample 811191 | NCBI WGS metagenome assembly MDTF01 (sample SAMN05326649, study PRJNA326480) | marine metagenome | isolation source: seawater | place: Southern Ocean | collected 2011
ACAACAGCTTTTTCCCTAGGCAAGCAGATTGCTATTCTTTTTTTGAAGTTTCTGCAAGAAGGCTGAGAAGGTCCATGTACAACTGAGTGATGGAAGCTTCTGCTGTACCATCGTAAAAACCTCGAAGGCGCCCCTCAGTATCTATAAGTACAACATTCTCAGTATGTACAAAGTCTTGATAACCACCATCTCCTTCGTCAAGACAAGCGAAATAACTTTTGCGAGCAAGTTTATATATCTGCGCTTTGTCACCCGTAAGAAACCACCATTTGGTGTGATCGGCACCATAACTATTTGCATAATCAAGAAGCACAGAAGCACTATCAGCAATTGGAGTCACAGAATGACTTAGCATATGCACACCTAATGGCAACTTATTCTGAATAAGAGATAAGTTTGAAGTCAATACAGGACAAATCGTATTGCACCTTGTGAAAAAGAAGTCGACAATGAGGACTTTACCTGAAAGATCCGACAAAGAAACTGTGTCACCAAGCTGATTAATGAGGGTGAAGTCGATAATTCTATGATCTTTTTCTTGGAGCAAAGTCGGATCGACGAGAGCTGGATTAATTTGAGAGGGTTGATAAATCGGCAATCTATCTGGCTGTTTAAAATAAAAAAAATAGGTGTATAATATCGCACAAACAGCTATTAAAGCAAAAATTGAAAAGTTGTATCGGGTTCCCATGGTTAATTGTCTGAATTGTAAGTCTCGATTCCGGAGACAAAAGTGCGTAAAATTTTAGCGTCTAAGATAGATTCAGGGGAAGATGTCAATAGATTTCTGTCTAAAACAACCAAGTCAGCAAACTTACCTACTTCAATAGATCCAACAGATTTGTCCTGAAAATTGGCTATTGCAGCCCAAAGAGTCATGCCGTGAAGGGCTGATTGCCGTGAGAGGGATTGGTCCTTGTGATACCCCTCTTGAGGAAATCCATCTGAGTCCTTTCTTACCGTTGCAGCATAGAAGGTCTTGATAGGGTCGATGTCTTCAACAGGCATATCTGTACCTAAAGGCAAGAGTCCTAATGCTTGTTCAAGATCTTTGTAAGCATAAGCATGTCGCACTCTATTGCGGCCTAAGCGTTCACCTGCCCAGTACATGTCAGAAGTGGCATGGGTTGGCTGGACTGAAGGTATGACACTGGCTGAGGTGAACAGGGGTAAATCTTTAGGATTAACGACCTGCGCGTGTTCTATTCTCCACCGTTTGTCATTTTGACCTCCCAGGATTTCATTGTACACCTTTAAAACATTTCTTACAGCAGAATCTCCTATACAATGGGTTGCTACTTGGAACCCTAACTCATTAGCTTTCATAAGAGATTGATAAAATTCGTCAGGATTTTGGAAAATAAAACCACTGTGTGAAGGACGATCTGTATACGGTTCTAAAAGAGCAGCACCTCTCGACCCAAGTGAACCATCCATGTAGAATTTAATTGAACGGGCGAAAAGTCGACTCGTGCTGTAGGGCCCTATTTTAAATGTCGAGTCTAAATTAGGTCGAGTGCCGCTTGCCATGGCAACGACACGTATTGAAAGAGTGCCCGACTTGTGAAGCGAATCGATGAGTTGAATGTCCGCGAATTCAAGACCTGCATCAACAATTGAGGTTAGACCTCGGGCAAAGAGATGCTTTTCTGCTTTAATAAGCGCTGAAATTTTCAAATCTGTTTGAACTTTAGGGATTACAGTCAAAAGAGAGTCCGCAGCACCATCGATTAAAACACCTGTTGGTGAACCATCATTAAATGTGAGCATCTCCCCTCCTTCTATGTGGCGAAATGTTGATAGACCGGCCAAGCGAAGGGCTGCTGCATTTGCGAGCAAAGCGTGACCATCAATGCGGCGAATTGCGACCGGCCTTGTTGGGAAGAGTTCGTCAAGATATGTCCGTGTGGGAAATGTGGTTGTGTCCCAGTCTGTTTGGTCCCAACCTCTTCCAGTAATCCAACCTGATGGGTGCTCTAAAGCAAACAACTCAACGCGGTTAAGAACATCTTGATATGAAGTTGTTCCTACAAGATCAACCGTGAGTAAACTCAATGCATAACCGGTGAAGTGCGCATGAGCATCAATAAAGCCTGGGTAGATTACAGCTTGCTGAAGGTCAATCTTTTGTTTTGACGTGAATGAATTCAGAATTGCTCGCTCAGGACCTGTGGCTACTATCAGACCATCAGCAATCGCAATTGCCATTGGAGTTGCTTGCTGAAGTGATCCATCGCATGTTAGCGCTACAGCATTGTGCAATATCAAATCTGCTTTCTGAGACTTAAAGTTGCATGATAGGAGCAAGATAGCAACAAGGGCATAAAAAAGTGGATGTGGTTTTTGAAAAATATGCATATTGTGTAATAATGAAAGCCCAACTAAATACCTTGCAAATATGACAAACTATTCACTAAATTCGAAGACATTTTAAAACCAAAAATATGCTACATACAGTACGTCATTTTCTAACCGCCGCAGGGATTTTTGCAGCCACTTTTGCATCCGCACAAACAATAACCCATACCATTGCAGAGGTTCAAGGAGAGCTCTTTGCATCTCCTTTGATTGAACAAGTAGTCACCATCTCTGGGATTGTTACTGCTTCAACGAATGAGTACAGCTACTTTATCCAAGATGGGTCAGGTGCTTGGAACGGTGTTTATATCTACGACAATACAAATTTACCTGCTGTTGGTGATGAAATTATTATTGAAGGTGAAGTCATTGAGTATTATGACCTTACTGAAATCACCAACATTACATATTTTGAAACTGTAAGCTCAGGAAATGAACTTCCAGCCGCAGTTGAGCTTTCTACTGGATTTATTGGAACATCTGGAGAACCTTACGAAGGTTGTTTAGTGAAAGTAACAAATGCAGCTTGTACGAATCCAGACCTGGGTTTCGGTGATGGATATTTTGATGATGGATCCGGAGAGTGCATGATTGACGATATGTTTTATTCTTCTGACCCAACATGGATGGTAGGTGAGTATTATTCAGTAACAGGAATTCTTACATACACCTATGAAGAGTACAAAATTGAGCCACGTGATGCGTCTGATGTAAGCATAGGCATGTCAGTCGGACCGATTGCATTTGTGGAAATTAATCTGTACCCCAACCCCACTGTTGATGCAGTGAATTTCTCTTTACACCTAGATGCAATCGCTCACGTTTATGACATGAGTGGCCGCCACGTATTCAGTAAAAATCTTGTGAATGGAACGACTTCTCTTGATGTAAGTGGACTTCATCCTGGAGTATACACAATCGACTTCGTCAATGCGTCTTCTATCTCAAGAGCCAGCTTTGTAAAGAAGTAATTTTTAAGCCTTGTCCGTGTAGCGAGAGCCCGCGTATAAATCATATCCTAACCACCGACATTCTAAAGGGCCATTGTGCACTTTGTGTCGGTGGTTACTTTTTAAACCTATATGCTTAATTGCTTCAGGGTTGGATGAAATAATCCAAGCCTTAAACCCTGGCCAGTTAAACTTAAGTCGGTCACCCATAGCTCCGTACATCTCATCGATATCTTCCGGCTCCATTCTCTCACCATAGGGAGGGTTAAGAACGACCATTCCTCCTTCAGTTGTGTTGGGGTCTGATTTGAAAAAATCAACCAAAGACACACTCACATCGTGCGATGGAAGATCGAGTTGAGATAGAGCATATTTTGTTTGAGATATTGCATCTGGATTGACATCCGAAGCATAAATAGATGTGGGAATAGGTTCGTTAAAATTCATAGCTTCATCACGAATCGTCATCCAAGCAATTCGGTTAAAGTTTTTCCATTCCATGAATGCAAAGTGAGAACGATTTGCTTGAACAGGTAGACCTGAAGCCCAAAGTGCTGCTTCACAGGCAAAGGTTCCAGAGCCACACATTGGATCATAAAGTGTGGTTCCCGGCTTCCATCCACTAAGTGCCAAAAGTCCTGCTGCAAGAACTTCGTTCAAGGGTGCAATAGCCTTCCTTGATCGATATCCTCTTCTAGAAAGTGGCTCGCCACAGGCATCAAGTGAAATCGTAACGTCTTGTTTGCTGATATGAAGATGAATCCTTGCATCTGGGTTTTCTCTATCAACAGAAGGCCTCTCTCCTGTCTTTGCTCGAAATCTATCCACGATCGCATCCTTGAGACGCAATGTTGCAAATTGATCGTGCGTAAAATGGTCTGAATAGATTGTCGAGTCTATTGTAAATGAACCATCGTTGTTCATGACATCTTCCCAAGATTTTCTTGCGGCAAGCTTATAAAGCTCATCTGTGTGACTTGCTTGAAATTGATATAAAACACGAAGAACTTTTAAGGTAAATCGAGCATGCATACAATGACGGTACATCACCTCAGCTGAAGCTGTGAAACCCACACCTCTTCTACCTAATTTAATTTCTGTTGCACCATGTGATTCTAACTCATTTGCAACAAGCTGTTCCAAACCTGAAAGTGTTTTTGCATGGTATTTAGCAGTAGGTACGTTGGGAATATTCATATTATCTGACTTCTTAAATCTAACTTTTACATGGGACTAGCCTCCCTTTCGCTTTACAAAATAACCTTCTTTTTCTAATCTTAGAACAACTTTATCTCTGTGGTCGCCTTGGATTATAATGCAACCCTCCTTGACTGTTCCTCCAACTCCACACATAACTTTAAGGGCTTTCCCTAACACGAGTAACTCTGAAGCAGGACCATTAAAGTCTTCGATAAGAGTCACAGGCTTCCCGGCTCTTTGCTTGCGGTCAAGACTAACATACAGCTTGCAATCTGATGGTGTCCAAGTTGAATCACCTTCTACTTGGCTGTCCTCATCCCAGCTGAAGCTAGAATTGGTGCTAAAAACCATTCCATCGTTATTGAGTCTTCGTTTTGCCATTTTGTTTGCAAATATTGCGCAAGGTACGAGGTAGATTTGCAGCATGGCACATTTCGAGGACGCAACAAATGAATATTCGACAATTCACTCTTCTTTTGAGGGAGAAGTGTTGTCTCGATTGAGAAGAGATACTTGGCTATCAACAACAAAACCTCAGATGTTAAGTGATCCTATTCAAGGTCGGTTTTTATCTACGATAACTAAAATGATTCGGCCTCTAAAGATTTTAGAGCTGGGTGCCTTCACAGGATACTCTACCATATGTCTGTCAGAAGGTCTTGAAAAAGGAGGTGTTATTGATACCGTCGAGATTAATGACGAGCTCCAAGACATGCATGAAAAATATTTTCATGAAGCAGGGATTGTAGAATCTGTCAATATACATTATGGCCACGCCTTGGACGTAATTAATTCAGGAGAGCTAAAAGGACCGTATGACATGGTGTGGATTGATGCTGATAAGGAACATCAAATCGAATATGTCAAGTTTGCTATTTCTAAACTGAGGGTGGGTGGATGGCTCCTGGTAGACAATGTGATTTGGGGAGGGGCTGTGCTCGATAAAAAGAAACTTTCAAACCTTGATTCAGGAGCATCCAGAATACACCGACTTAATCAATATATATCATGCTGTGAAGATGTTGAGAATGTACTTCTGCCGGTTTGGGATGGAGTACAGATCTTAAGAAAACTCTAAGCGACTACAGCAGCAACCGCATCAGCAGCCTCTTGAAGGAGAATAACAGAAGTCACTTCAAGCCCTGATTCATCAATGAGTTTCTTAGCTTCAGTAGCATTCGTTCCTTGAAGACGCACGATGATAGGCACGTCGATCGAGCCCATGTTCTTGTAAGCATCTACAACCCCTTGAGCGACACGGTCACAACGAACAATTCCCCCAAAAATATTCACTAGGATAGCTTTCACTGCTTTGTCTTGTAAAATAATTCTGAAGGCTTGCTCAACTCGAGCAGCATCTGCAGTACCTCCAACGTCTAAGAAGTTTGCCGGCTCTCCTCCACTTAGTTTAATAATATCCATTGTTGCCATAGCGAGTCCAGCACCATTCACCATGCAACCGACATTTCCATCAAGTTTAACATAGTTAAGCCCGATCTCATCAGCCTCCAATTCAGCAGGATCCTCCTCAGACTTATCACGCATCGATGCGTAATCTGGATGGCGGTAAAGTGCATTTGCATCGAGACTCACTTTAGCATCAACTGCAATGATTTTATTATCTGACGTTTTGAGGACAGGGTTAATCTCAAACATCGAAGCATCACATCCTATGTACGCATCGTAAAGCTTGAAAATAAACTTGGACATTTGCTTGTAAGCCATGCCACTTAAGCCCAAGTTAAAAGCAATACGGCGAGCTTGAAAACCCTGAAGACCTACTCCTGGATCTACCGTCTCTGTATAGATTAAGTGAGGTGTTTTTTCAGCAACCGCCTCAATGTCCATTCCCCCTTCGGGAGAGTACATGATGATGTTTTTTCCTGAAGACCGATCCAGCAAGACAGACACATAAAACTCCTCTGTTTCAGACTCCCCTGGATAGTATACATCTTGGGCGACAAGTACCTTATTCACCAACTTACCCTCAGCTGAAGTTTGAGCAGTGACCAGATGACCTCCTAGTATACCAGAAGCAACAGCTTTGACTTGATCTAAACCCTTCGCCAAGACAACGCCATGAGATCCTGTTTCTGTAACAGTACCCTTTCCTCGACCACCAGCATGAATTTGAGCTTTGAGAACAAACCACTCAGTGCCTGTCTTCTCCGCTAGCATTGTAGCAGCATCGTAAGCTGATTCAGCTGATTCAGCTACTAATCCTTCTTGAATGGCTACGCCAAAACTTTTGAGGATTGTTTTCCCCTGGTACTCATGCAGATTCATATTCTTGCTTTTAAGAGATGATTTTCGGGGGCAAAGTTAGTCGATTTTCGGGGGTTGAGTACTAGATTGCGCACGTGATTCACGTAAATAATATTCATAAGTCTTTCGGAGACCTTGAAGTGCTTAAGGGCATTACAATAAATGTAGCGAAAGGCGAAGTGGTGAGTATCGTAGGCGCATCGGGAGCTGGGAAGACCACATTACTACAAATACTTGGTACGCTTGATACACCTTCTTCAGGAAAGCTAGTGATTTCTGACCAAACGGTGTCGAACTTGTCTAGAACAGAACTGGCTAACTTTAGAAATAAAAACATCGGATTTGTGTTTCAATTCCATCAACTACTGCCAGAGTTCACTGCATTGGAGAACGTGATGATGCCAGCTTGGATTGCCGGTATTAAAGATGATGAAGCTGAAAGACGTGGCAAAGAAATATTATCTGAATTGGGTCTTACAGATAGAGAAAGTCATTTACCCTCTGAATTATCTGGTGGTGAGCAACAACGTGTCGCTGTAGCCAGAGCTCTAATCAACAAACCAGATGTTCTATTTGCGGATGAGCCTTCGGGGAACTTAGATTCTGAAAATGCGAAATTGCTTCACGATTTGTTTTTTGAACTTCGAGATAAACTTGGACTTACCATCATCATAGTCACCCACAACGAAGATCTTGCCGCAAGAGCAAATCGAACATTGAGGATGGCTGATGGTCTGATTGTATAGGTGTCTCAAACTTAAACCCAAACGAACTCCACATCAATCAACACAAACAAGGAGTCACATCTTGGTTGGTGGTCGTCGTTTTCTTAATTTTATAAACTCGATCTATTCATTTCACAATTTCTGATTCACGACCCTCAAATGCAAAAAATTAATTCCCTTGAAGAGTACAGACGTGAGTATGATCTCAGTGTCAAAGATCCTGAAAGATTTTGGGATAAAAAGGCACAGGATTTTACATGGAAGAAGAAGTGGGATAGCACCTTAGAGTGGAATTTTGACGAACCTAAAGTGAAGTGGTTTGTTGGCGGAAAGATGAATGTTACCGAAAATTGCATAGATAGACATCTTGAAAATCGAGGAGATCAGGTGGCAATTCTTTGGGAACCAAATGACCCGAAAGAGGACCACATCACAATCACCTATCGTGAGTTGCACCAACGTGTTAATGCATTTGCAAATGTGCTTAAACGAAATGGTGCTTCGAAAAGAGATCGCATTTGCTTGTATATGCCCATGACACCCGAGCTGGCGATTGCAACATTAGCTTGCGCTCGGATAGGCGCAATGCATTCTGTGGTTTTTGCAGGATTTTCAGCTAGATCGCTAGAGGACAGAATAAACGATGCCTCTTGCAACATTATTGTAACTGCTGACGGAGGTTACAGAGGTTCGAAAGTGATTGATTTAAAGGGAATTGTAGATGTGGCTCTGAAAAAATGTCCCAGCATTAAAAAGTCGATCGTTTTAAAAAGAACAGGCGGAAAAGTGGAAATGACCGCAGGAAGAGATGTCTGGCTTCATGAGGAATTAGAAAAAGTAGATGACATGTGCCCAGCTGAAAGCATGGATAGCGAGGATGAACTTTTCGTTCTGTACACGTCTGGCTCAACAGGCAAGCCAAAGGGCGTAGTGCACACGTGCGGAGGATACATGGTGTATGCTGAGTATAGTTTTCGCAATGTTTTTCAGTATCAAGAAGGAGATGTTTATTGGTGTACTGCAGACATTGGATGGATCACTGGCCATACTTACATTGTTTATGGACCTTTGCTTGCGGGAGCCACAACGGTCATGTTTGAGGGAGTCCCTACTTACCCTGATGCTGGACGTTTTTGGGACATCTGTGCCAAACACAAAGTGAATCTTTTTTATACAGCTCCAACAGCGATTAGGGCTCTTCAAGCGTGTGGTCTCGAGCATGTGAAAAACCACAATCTAGATTCTTTGAGAGTGCTCGGTTCAGTGGGTGAACCCATCAATGAAGAAGCTTGGCACTGGTACAATGATGAAATTGGAAAAGGAAAATGCCCCATTGTTGACACATGGTGGCAAACTGAGACTGGTGGAATCATGATTTCGCCTCTTGCAGGCATCACCCCGCTTAAACCCAGTTATGCCACGCTTCCACTGCCGGGAATACAGCCATGCCTTGTAGATGCTGATGGAATAGAACTTGAAGGAAATGATGTGCAAGGAAACCTGTGTATCAAGTTCCCTTGGCCCAGCATGATTAGAACTACATATGGAGATCACGAACGATGCAAACAAGTATATTTCTCTACATACAAGGGGAAGTACTTTACTGGAGATGGTTGCAGAAGAGACAGGGATGGTTATTATAGAATCACTGGACGAGTTGATGATGTGATTAACGTGAGTGGACACCGATTTGGCACAGCAGAAATTGAAGCCGCGATAGATGAGCATGAAAACATTGTGGAGACAGCTGTTGTCGGATTCCCTCATTCAATCAAAGGCCAGGGAATATATGCTTACGCTATTTGCTCAAAGCAACCGAAAAACATGGAGGCATTCGTTAAAGAGGTGAATGCCGTGGTGATTGAAATGATCGGACCCATAGCAAAACCTGACAAAATTCAAATCGTTTCAGGACTCCCTAAAACAAGGTCTGGAAAAATTATGAGGAGAATACTCAGGAAAATAGCAGAAGGCGATGTAAGTAACCTTGGTGACACATCTACATTGCTAGATCCAAGTGTTGTAGAAGAAATTAAAGAAGGAGCAGGCCTGTAAGTTGTTTTCAGGTTAAATAATATTTCTTTTGTTGAAAATCGCTGTCTTTGCAACTTTATCATGAAGAGCCTGTTTGTCTTCTCCTAGGGCTAAGAAGCAACCTAAAAACACAACGAATCCTATTATCGAACCTAAGGGTTGCAGTATGATTGCCCCTGTTACCAAAGCAAGCATCGAAAAAACACTAGACGCATTTTTAACAGCCCATCTTTTTAAATAAAGAGATATCTCTCCACCTGAACCATCTGAGTTTGCAACTTTATATCCGAGGATCATTTTTGCCGGGCTTGCACCCGTCAAAGCTTCTATAATCGAGTAAATAAAATAGCCAATGATACATCCACCTATCATTCCCATCACAGCACCTATTCCTGCTCCTACTCCAATGGCCTTAAGAGAATTTTCTAGCTCAACTTGCTCATCAATCGCCAATCCCAATACACCACCAGCTCCAAAACCTAAAAAGGCAATAAAAATACCAAATCCACTGGCAAACACCCCTCCCAATAAGATGTCAAGGAGATAGGCTCCCATGCGAGGACCAAAGCCAATACGGGTGGTTTCAAAAATTTGCATTTTAATCTATGATTAATGTTGTGGTGAACAGAGATTCTCCACTTTGTGAGAACAAAGTTAGCATGAAACATCCTTTTGATTCAGGGACATCTACCACCAAAAGGGGTGTAGATATCGTCACATTTTGTGCAATTACCGTTCTTCCAGATGAATCAGAAATAAGGACACGACTCACTTGATCTACAAGAGAGTTAAAGTGAATTTTGACACGACCATCAGAAGGATTGGGATACACAGAAGGATCACTGAGGTTAATCTGAGAAACATCAACCGTGGGACAGTAAATACCATCGGGGGCAAGTTGCGGCAATTTGTAAGCTGGGTTGTTTACAATCGCATGCATCATCACATCAACATCCTCAAACAAGCCTGGGGAACAAGGCTCCCACTCCTCTTCAATTGCAGAACATATGTCAGGAGTATTTAACACACCCATATCTGTTGCAATGCACCAATATAAATACTCAATCGCCATGCATTGGTAATCACAAGTAACATCATCATAGTGGTACCATGCCTCTTCTGGATAAGATCCTGGAACTCCGATAAATTGTCCTCCTCGCGCAAAATCCATGGCTTGACAAAGTTGAGAAGCACCAGGTGTTTCAAGCGCGAAAGTTTCTGGGTAGATCTCAACATGGCCACAAGCATTGATGGTATGTAGAATTTCTTCCAAACATGCATCTTCAAACCAATCAACTGGAGCCCATGGTGATATTTCATCCGAGTATAAAACTGCCGAGAGACAAAATGTATCATCCCAATTGTCCATCATTGCATCTTCAGCAGGGGATCCTTCATGAACAAAAAGAGGCATGACGGAATTGACGCTTTGCAAGTGCTCGCCGAGTTCAAGATCGTCAATGACCCCATCCTCATTGTTGTCTAACAACTCAGCACCGATGGATGCAGCATGAACCATTTGAGCATCACTTACGCCCTGCTCTGCATAAAACTTCAGAGTCCCTAACACAATTATATATCTGTCAAATTCTGAAAGAGCAGGGTTTTCTGTATCTGGATTGGGAAGGATGTCAAGGCATGAAGAAGTTTGGGCTACAACAAAAAAGGAAGTAAATACAAGAAATATGGCAACGAGTTGGGGTTTGATAAACATTTTGTAATGTACACAATAACTACAACAAGGCAGACAGTTGTGATTCTATTATTTTAATGATTCAGTTGTTTTAGAGTCTTAACTTGAGAAATGATTCACTTATATATTGTGATTCTCTGCATCTATAAAACATCAGTTTCCGAACTCCGTAATGAAAAACTGCATTCTCATTCCACAATTGCAATAGAATTAAACAGTTATAAATCTCAATAATTAAATCACCTCTAATATGTTATGCGTGCATAGGAAGTTTGTTGTAACTTGTGCGGAAATAATGACAACTCAAGAAACAATCGATTTTAATTTACGGTGGGGCTGGGCAAAGCTCGCCCGTCTATACTCGTCTGAAGCAGAAAGACGAGGTATTACAATGTCCGTTGGTTACGCTCTCTTAAGTATAGAAAGAGAAGGAACACCCAGCACAAAGCTGGGGCCAAGAATGGGGATGGAACCCACATCACTATCTCGTACACTTAAAGGAATGGAAGAAAAAGGATTAATCGAAAGACGCCCTGACCCCAATGATGGTAGGTCTGTCAGAGTATTCCTAACACCACTTGGAGTAGACTCACGTCGACAAGCTAGAGATCTTGTAGTAGGAATTAACAAACGCCTTGCCTCCATGCTTGGCTCTGAAACATTAAAAGAACTAAACGAAGGACTTCAACGATTAAACACAATTCTCGAAGATCCAGAACATCTAATGCCATTAAAAAAATGAGCTTACCTATTAAAACACATCAGATTCGGAGGGTTGCAGTCCTGGGCTCAGGAGTTATGGGCTCGGCTATCGCCTGCCATTTAGCCCAAACAGGTTCAGAGGTACTCCTCCTTGATCTTCCATCAAAAGAAGGTCCGAGAAATAGCCCGGCCGAAGGAGCGTTGAAAGCTTCCCTGAAATCCAAACCATCCCCCCTCTATTCAAAAAGATTTGTTAATCGCATTGAATGTGGAAACTTTGACGATGACCTCAGTCGAATTTCTGAATGTGATTGGATTATCGAAGTGGTTGTAGAAAGGCTAGATATAAAACAACAGCTTTTTGAGCGCGTTGAGAAATACCGCAAACCAGGAACATTGATTACATCCAACACAAGTGGAATTCCCATTTCTCACTTAAGTGAAGGGCGTTCTGAAGATTTTCAAAAACATTTTTGTGGCACTCACTTCTTCAATCCTCCTCGTTATTTACAGCTTTTTGAAATAATTCCTGGACCTAAAACAGAATCAAGGGTCACTGAATTCTTTGTGGAGTATGGTGAATCTATTTTAGGTAAACAGAGTGTCTTGTGCAAAGACACGCCTGCATTTATTGCAAACAGAGTTGGCGTATTTGCCATCCAAGCCCTTTTTCACACTGTTGAAGATATGGGGCTGTCAATAGAGAAAGTAGACAAACTAACCGGCCCAGCAATGGGCAGACCCAAGAGTGCCACATTTAGGACTTGTGACGTCGTCGGATTAGACACGCTAGTTCATGTTGCGAATGGTGTCGCATCCAATTGTCCCAATGACGAACGATCTGAATCGTTTGTAATTCCTGGGTATGTTGAACACTTGGTGGACAACAACTGGCTAGGTAGCAAGTCTGGTCAAGGTTTCTACAAAAAGACAAAAGATGGAAAAGGGAAAAGAAATATTCAAGTTCTCGATCTGAAAACACTACAATATCGAGATCAGGAAAAAGTTAAGTATGCAACGCTAGAAGCCGCAAAACAAGTTGACGACCTCAAGCCTAGAACTCAACTTCTTTTTCACGGAAAAGACGAAGCTGGAGAGTTCTATCGCAGAATTTTTACAGATGTATTCTCATATGTAAGCTACCGCATCCCAGAAATTAGTGATGAAATCTACAGAATAGACGATGCACTGAGAGCCGGGTTTGGCTGGGAGTTAGGTGCTTTCGAGAGTTGGGACGCAGTGGGCATTCAAGAAGCTAGTAAAATAGCTCATGAACGTGGACATGGTGTTGCAAATTGGGTTTGTGAAATGCTCGAAGCTGGACATGACACGTTTTACAGAGTTGTAAATGGTTCTCGAGAGTGTTATGATCCGAAAAGCAAAACCTACAAGGTGATACCAGGCCAGGATGGCAGAATAAACCTTGACTATTTGAGTGAAGACAAGGTTGTTTGGTCCAACAGCGGAACAACAATTAAGGACATTGGTGACGGAATTTTAAATATAGAATTTCACACCAAGATGAACTCAATCGGTGGTGAAGTACTTCAGGGCCTTAACAAAGTCATTGACCTAGCTGAAGAAGGGTACAGAGGTGTTGTAGTTTCTAACAATGGCGGGAATTTCAGCGCAGGCGCGAACGTAGGAATGATCTTTATGCTTGCTGTGGAACAAGAATGGGAGGAACTCGATGCGGCAGTGAAATACTTTCAAGACACGATGATGAGAATGCGTTACTCTGGGATCCCTGTAGTCGCTGCACCTCACAACATGGCTCTTGGTGGTGGATGTGAACTCTGCTTACATGCAGATAAGGTGATTGCGCACGCTGAAACATACATGGGACTTGTTGAGTTTGGAATAGGTGTAATCCCAGCTGGAGGTGGCACCAAAGAATTCGTGCTGAGACTGTCTGATTCCTTTAAAGAAGGAGATACCAGAATCAATGCCATGAGAAACAGCTTTCTGACAATAGGGCAGGCAAAAGTAGCTACCTCTGCATATGAAGCTTTTGAGCTGGGGTATCTTGTGGAAGGTGTAGATGAAGTTTGTGTAAACCGCCGCGACCTGCTTGCAATGGCTAAGGCTTCTGCTATTCAGCTCGCAGATTCTGGCTACACGAAACCTATTGAACGAAAGGACATTACTGTATTAGGTTCTGAAGGAATGGGAATTGTCTACGCTGGAGCTAGCTCAATGGCAGCTGGAAAGTACATCTCTGACCACGATAAACTGATTAGCGAAAAACTTGGAAGAGTGATGTGTGGTGGAGACTTAACTGCCAAGCAAGAAGTGAGTGAACAATATTTGTTGGGTCTGGAAAGAAGGGCATTTGTTGAGCTATGTACAGAGAGGAAAACGCTAGAGCGAATGCAGTCTCTGATTCAAAAAGGTAAAATCTTAAGAAACTAAACGATTATGGACGCATATATCATTGGAGGATACCGCACGGCGGTTGGCAGATCAGGAAAAGGAGTTTTTCGCTTTATGAGACCTGACGATTTGGGTGAGCAAGTCATCCGACACCTTATGAATGACTTTCCTCAGCTTGAGAAAGAAAGAATTGACGATGTCATTGTCGGAAATGCAACACCTGAAGCTGAGCAAGGTCTCAACATTGGGAGAATGGTTTCATTAATGGGATTAGATACTGAGAAAGTTCCAGGCATGACAATAAACAGGTATTGTGCTTCAGGTCTTGAGTCTATTGCGATTGCCTCAGCAAAAATTCATGCTGGAATGGCTGATTGCATTCTTGCAGGAGGAATTGAAACCATGTCTCCTATTCCTTTTGGAGGATGGAGATTGGTTCCCAACGCGAAAGTTGCAAAAGCGAATCCAGAGTGGTACTGGGGGATGGGACTTACAGCTGAAGCTGTTGCAAATGAGTACAATATCAGTCGCGAAGATCAAGATGCATTCGCGGTGGAAAGTCACATGAGAGCTGCAGCTGCAATTGACGCAGGAAGATTTGCTACTGGAATAGCTCCGATTACTGTGGATGAAACATACCTCGACAAAGACGAGCGACCAGCGACACGAAGTACTGTTGTCGACACGGACGAGGGAGTTCGAAGAGGAACAACAGCCGAAGCATTGTCAAAACTCAGACCTGTATTCGCACAGGGAGGCTCAGTGACTGCAGGAAACAGCTCACAAACATCTGATGGAGCGTCGTTCGTTTTAGTTGTCAGTGAAAAGATGCTGAAAGAGCTCAACGTAGAACCCATTGCAAGACTTAAGGCTTATCACGTGAGTGGTTTAGAGCCCAGAATCATGGGAATGGGTCCGATTCACGCAGTTCCGAAAGCCTTAGAAAGGGCTGGACTTACAGCTGGAGACATTGACTTGTATGAACTTAACGAAGCGTTCGCTTCGCAAAGTGTTGCTGTAACGCGTAAACTTGGATTGGATCCAGCCATGGTTAATGTCAATGGAGGTGCAATTGCACTAGGCCACCCACTCGGTTGCACTGGATCAAAGCTTACCATTCAACTCTTAGATGAGTTAAAACTTAGAGAAGGAAAGCACGGTATTGTAACCATGTGTGTTGGAACCGGGCAAGGAGCCGCTGGTGTATTTGAATACTTGAAATAAAATATGATGAGCGACGAAATGAAAAATATTGAAAAACCGATTACAGGCGGAGAATTTATTATCCGAGATGTAAACTGCGATGAGATTTTCACACCCGAAGAGTGGACGGAGGAGCATCTAATGATGAAACAAACAGCGCAAGATTTCATTAGCGCACGGATATTGCCTAACCTAGATGCTATTGATGCTCAAGAGGAAGGTCTGATGGCTACTCTCCTTGAGGAAGCAGGAGGCCTAGGGCTGCTAAGCAGTTCCATTCCTGAGTCACTTGGAGGTATGGGTATGGACTTTAAGACCTCGATGATCATCACCGAGGGTACAGGTGCTGGCCATTCCTTTGCTGTAAGCTACAGTGCACACACTGGTATTGCAACGCTTCCTATTCTTTATTACGGAAACGAATATCAAAAAAACAAGTACATTCCGGGTCTTGCTACGGGCAAGATAAAAGGAGCATATTGTCTTACTGAACCCAATTCTGGATCAGATGCAAACAGCGCAAAGTCTCGAGCAATCTTAACCGAAGATGGTAAACATTACAACCTTAACGGTCAAAAAATGTGGATCACGAATGCTGGGTTCGCAGATATATTCATCGTTTTTGCAAAAATTGATGATGACGAGAATCTCAGTGCATTTATTCTTGAAAAAGAGTACGCAGGAATCACAATGAATCCTGAGGAAAAAAAGATGGGAATCAAAGGATCTAGCACCCGTCAGGTGTTTTTTAATGACGTCAAAGTTCCGATTGAGAATCTCCTTTACGAAAGAGGAAAAGGCTTTAAAATCGCTGTAAATATTTTAAATATAGGACGTATTAAACTCGGAGGAGTTGTGATTGGAGCATGTAAAGAAGGGATCTCAATATCTACAAAGTACGCCAACGAAAGAGAACAATTCGGTCGATCTATTTCAAAGTACGGTGCAATTCGTCACAAAATAGGAGAAATGGCAATCACAACTTTCGCTGCTGAAACTGCAGTATACAGAGCGACGCAGAACATCGATGATGCAATTGCTGCATTAGAAGCTGAGGGAGTAGACCATGGAGAAGCAACATTAAAAGGTATTGCATCATTCGCACCAGAATGTGCCATGATGAAAGTTGTTTGTTCCGAAGTTGCTGACTATGTTGTAGATGAATCGGTCCAAATTCATGGTGGCATGGGCTACAGCATGGAGACCCGAGTTGAGAGAGCTTACCGCGATGCAAGGATCAACCGAATTTTCGAAGGAACAAATGAGATCAACCGTATGCTTACCGTTGACATGATTCTCAAAAAGGCAATGCAAGGGGAAATGGATCTGATGGGACCTGCCATGGAAGTGGCGAACGAATTGACAGGTATTCCAGATTTCTCAACACCATCTTCTGATGTCTACGAGCGTCACCTTTCGTACATCAAAAACTTTAAAAAATCAATACTGATGGTTGCGGGTTCTGCGGCTCAAAAACTCATGATGTCACTGGCTAAAGAGCAAGAAGTCTTGATGAGTATTGCTGACATGATGAACTGGACATATTGCGCAGAATCTACTGTTCTTAGAGTCCAAAAACTGCACAAAACAAAAGGTGAAGATGCTGCAGCTCTTGCACTTGATGCGATGCAAACCTATGTTTATTCTGTAGCAGACAAAATCAACGTTGCAGGGAAAGATGCTCTTATAGGCTTTGCTGAAGGTGATGAGTTAAAAATGATGATGATCGGAATGAAACGTTTCACGAAAGTGGAACCCTTTAACTGTAAAGAAGCAAGACGAAGAGTTGCCGTAGCTTGTTTTGAAAAAAATGACTATTGCTTCTAGCAGAAACTGCAGTCTAGAAAAAGTATTTTCAGAGAATAACAACATGAAAACCGCCTCTAAGATTTCGAGATCTAAGAGGCGGTTTTATGGTACATATAGACCTATTTTTACGACATGGCAAAGCAACAAAATATTATCACGAAAAAGTCGGAGAAATTCTTCGAAAAGTATTTAAACAACCCTTCACCTACTGGATTTGAAGCTGAGGGACAAAAAATTTGGCTGAATTATCTGAAGCCCTATATCGATGAGCATTTTGTTGACAGCTATGGATCAGTGGTTGGTGTAATTAACCCCAAAGCAAAGTACAAAGTTGTCATCGAAGCTCATGCTGATGAGATCAGTTGGTTTGTACACTACATCAATCCACAGGGATTTATTTACTTGAGGAGAAATGGAGGTAGTGACCATCAAATTGCACCCTCAAAAAGAGTGGTGATTCACACCGACAAAGGACTTGTGACAGGACTCTTTGGTTGGCCTGCAATTCACACCAGGACACCAGGAAAAGAGGAGACTCCAAAGGTGAAGAACCTGTTTCTAGATGTGGGAGCAAAAGATGCAAAAGAAGTAGAGAAGATGGGGATTCATGTAGGTTGTGTTGTCACCTATCCTGACGAATTCATGATTTTAAACAAGAAGTGGTATGTTGGTCGAGCTCTAGACAATCGTGCAGGTGGATTTATGATCGCTGAGGTAGCGAGAATGCTGAAAGAAAACAATGTGGAGTTGCCATTTGGGCTGTACATTACAAATTCAGTTCAGGAAGAGATAGGTCTTAGAGGGGCTCAAATGATCGCAGAGCGAATCAAACCTGATGTTGCCATTGTAACAGATGTATGCCACTGCACACATACACCAATGCTGAATAAAATAGAACAAGGTGACACAGCTGCTGGGAAAGGACCCGCCTTAACGTATGGACCAGCTGTTCAAAATAATCTTCTCAAGCGCATCATTGAAACTGCAAAAGAAAACAAAATTGACTTTCAAAGAATGGCTGCATCGAGATCGACTGGTACAGACACTGATGCATTTGCATATTCAAATTGTGGAGTACCGAGCGCGCTCATATCGCTGCCTTTGCGTTACATGCACACAACGGTTGAGATGGTGCACAAAGACGATGTTGAAAGTTGCATCAAACTCATCTATGAGACCCTTCTTAAAATAAAATCAGGCGAAGATTTTAAGTACTTGTAAGCAGGTAGTCTGAAATCCGCTTCTCAAATCATCTTAGGGACATCTAACATTTTAATGAGTTCGTCAACTCTTTGAGCGTATGATTTTCGGGAATCTTCTGACAACTCATCGCATGATGCTAAATCTTTAGACAAAGCGATTAATTTTTCCTGGGACTCATAAAGCTTCAATCCATAATCAGTAGCTTGAGCTTCTGAGTCAGTTCTGGTTTTATACAGAGCGCTAGCTTCCTCCACAAGCTTTCGCAGCTCTGCTTCATTCCAAGGCTTACTGATATACTTATAGATGCGACCTTTGTTGATTGCATCTATCACTGCGTCAATATCGGCATGGCCGGTAAGTAACATTCTAACTGGATTGGGAAAATCTGGCATAATTAACTCAAAAAACTCTACACCACTGATGGAGGGCATTTTTTGGTCTGAAATAACAACTTCAATGGGATGTTCTCTGAGTATTGACAAAGCTTCAGAAGGCTCTGTCGTTACATAAACCTTAAAGTCCCTTCTGAAAGCCGCCCTGAAAGAGGTCAGGTTGTGCTCTTCATCATCTAAATACAACACATTTATCATGTTGGAAAGCTAAGGATGAAAACAGTACCCTCCCCCATCACTGAAGAAATTTCTACTTTCGCATTGTGATCTTCAAGAATTCCTTGAACTATACTCAAACCGAGACCAGTTCCCTTTCCAACATCTTTCGTGGTGAAAAAAGGAATGAATATTTGAGATTGTGTTTGCTTGGACATACCAACACCATTGTCTGAAATTTCTACCTGAATCATCTCAGCGTTATCAACCGTGACGACACGCGTACTCACCTTGACGGATCGTTCAGATCTTTTTAGGTTTGTTTCAATCGTAGCATGTGCAGCATTGGTGATGATATTCATAAAAACCTGATTCAACTTACCTGGCTGACAATTAATGTTGGGAAGATTATCCGACAAATCAACATCGACATCCACAACAAGTTTTAGATTGCTTCTTAAAATAATTAACGTCGAAGATAGCAGCTCATTGATGTTGGCTTTTATCTCTTGAACTCCGTCCATTCTTGAAAATATTCTCAACCCTCTTACAATCTCTGCTGTTCTTTGGGCACCGTCCTCAACTCCTTCAAGAAGTTCGTCAATCTCAGTAACTGTAAAAGCAATATCCAACTCTAGCAACTTGATTTTAACGGCTTCGATAGAATCGCTTAAAGATTCGCTTTTTGGATCAAGATTGACAATCAACGACAATATTTCCTTAACATCAATAAAATCACGTTTTAAGGAAACAGCACTTGAAGAAACATAGTTAATCGGATTGTTTAACTCATGGGCAATGCCGGCAGTAAGTTGACCAATAGATGCGAGCTTTTCTGACTGTATCAATTGTTCCTGAGTAGAACGTAAATCTTGAAGTGTATCGGACAATGACTCATTTGTTTTCGTCAACTCACTTGTGCGTTCCTCCACATTCAATTCAAGTTTTGCATTTTGTTCTCTTTGAATCTTCTCATTCAAGAGTGAAGTCCGTAACTCCTTTTCATTTGCAAGTTGCCTGTCCTTCTTAAGTTGATTGATTCTAGAACCTAAGGCCAACGAAAGAACCACAAGTTCAATGGCACTACCCATAGGCAGCGCGTAAATAGTGGCTTCATTGTATGGAATCAATCCGAAATCCTTTAGGGCAAAAATGACAACAGCTATGATAAATACTAGCCACCCAACAAGAAAATAGCCAGCAGAAACATCCCCACTCCTCCAGAC
>MDTF01005670.1_pt1 | contig 20284 bp, 15 predicted proteins | sample 811191 | NCBI WGS metagenome assembly MDTF01 (sample SAMN05326649, study PRJNA326480) | marine metagenome | isolation source: seawater | place: Southern Ocean | collected 2011
CACCAGCAATTAAATAATCAAGTTTTTTATTAACGTTACTAATTATTTTTCCAGAATTTTGCTCAATTAAAGATTTTGCTTCTGCACGGCTAACACCAATCAGTTTTCCTGTAAGCATGAAAGCTTTATTTTTTAAAAGACCCTTAGAATCTATTAATACTACACTCTCTATAAAAAGATACTGATCTAAATCAGACAAGATTTTTAAATTTGTTTTATTTAAAAAAAATTTCTTAATTGATTGAATTTGAGTAATTCCTATTCCATCAATATTTGACAAATTTTCTATGTTATTGTGATCTTCTAATTTAAGAAAATTTACAGCCGTTTTTAAATGCCTTGCAATTAGTTTGGCATTTTCTTGCCCTATATGTCTAATGCCTAGTGAATAAATAAACCTTTCTAGAGGGATTTTTTTTTTTTGCTCTATTGAAAATTTTAAATTTCTTACAGATAACTCTCCCCAGCCTTCTAGTTGTTCTATTATTTTGTAATTAAGATTAAAAACATCTTGAGGAAACCTAATTATTTTTAAATTCCAAAAATTTTCTACAATTTTTTTTCCAAATCCATCTATATTAAATGCTTCTTTTGATACAAAATGTTTTATTTTTTCTATTGAAATTTTTTCACACTCATATCCTTCACTAGCACATCTGCGGACTGCATCATTTTTTTTTGTTATCTCATTATAATCTTTTATTGTCTTACCACCACATGATGGACAATTTAATGGAAAAATAAATTTTTTTGACTTTTTCTCCCTGTTTTTTGGATCGACAGAAACCACATGAGGTATTACATCTCCAGCTCTTTCAACTGTAACAGTATCTCCAATTCTTATATCTTTTCTAATAATTTCATCCTCATTATGAAGTGTTGCATTTGAAACGATCACACCACCAATATTAACAGGTTTAATTTTTGCTACAGGTGTGAGTGCACCCGTTCTTCCTATTTGAATTTCGATGTTTATTATTTTAGAAGTTGAACTATTTGCAGAAAATTTATGTGCTATTGCCCATCTGGGTGCGTTAGTAGCAAAACCTAATCTTCTTTGTAAATCAAAATTATTAACCTTATAAACTATACCATCAATATCAAAGTCAATTTCATTTCTTTTTTCTTCTAAAGCTCTGTGATTCAAGATTAAATCTTTAATGCCTGTTATTTTTTTATTAAATGGGTTTATTTTAAAACCCCACAATTTCAAATTTTTTAGGAAGTCTGTTTGGTTTTCAATATTCATTTTTTTTACATATCCGTGTGTGTAAGCAATAAATTTAAGTGGTATTTTAGCAGTCACGTTAGGATCTTTCTGTCTTAACGATCCAGACGCTGCATTTCTTGGGTTGGCAAATTTTTCGCTAATTGTTTTAAAATCATTATTTTCGATAAATACTTCGCCTCTTATATCAATCTCTTCTGGAAAATTTTTTTTTATCATTTCTAGAGGGATATCTTTAATTGTTTTTAAATTTTGGGTAATATCTTCTCCTTCTGTACCATCTCCTCTAGAAAGACCTTTTATAAATTTTCCATCAATATAAATTAATGAGGCAGATATTCCATCAATTTTTGGTTCTGCACTATATTCAATTTTTGTAGCATCTTTTAAACTTAAAAAATTAATTATTTTTTTTTCAAAGTTAATTAAATCCTGTTCATTAAAAGCATTTCCTAAAGAAAGCATGGGTATTTTATGTTTTACTTTTTGAAAATTTTTTGAAGGTTTGAATCCAACAGACTTTGATGTAAATTGAGGGTCTTTTAAAAAACTATATTTACTTTCTAATTCTATAATTTCTATTTTAAGCTGATCAAAATCTGAGTCACTTATTTTAGGTTTGCTTTTTTCATAATAATATTTGTTATTATCATTTAAATCCTTAATTTTTTTTAAATAGTTTTTTTTAATATCTGCTTTGCGCATATTTAAAAAAGCGATTTTATTTTATTAGTCAGTATTTTTCTTTTACTTTTTTTTTAATATTTATTATTTTTTCATAATCTTTATTAAACACGCGATAGGTTTCTTTGTACCATTCACTTGATTTATAGTTATACCCTAATGTCTTTGCATATTTTTGAGCTTCATTTTCTAATCCTAGAATGTAATGAACCTCAACTAACCTGTGAAGTGTTTCCTCGATATATATTGTTGTGTTATATTCATTTACAATAACTTTTAATCTATTAATTGCAGCAATCCATTTTTTGTTTTTCATATAATGTCTAGCTATATATAATTCTTTTGCTGCTAAGTAATCTTGAATTAACTCTAGCTTATATTTTGCATCTAAAGCGTAGTCTGTATTTGGAAAGTCGTTTATAACTTTTAAAAAAAAAATTTTTGATTTTAATAACGGTCTCAGATCTTTTTTTTCATTTACTATGCTGTCATAATAACATATCGCCATTAGATAATATGCGTAATCTAAATTTTGATTATTTGAGTAAAGCTTAACAAATCTTTCAAGCTCATTTACAGAGTTGTCATAATATTGTTGTGACCAATATGCATAAGCAGACATCAATGATGCCTTAGGTGCCCACTCTGACTGTGGAAATAGTAACTCTGCTTCATTAAATTTTTTTGATGCGTAATTTGCATCCCCCGATTCTAAAGCTGCAACTCCTTCATTGTATGCTTTAATCATTTCAAGCTCCATATCATCAGTCTGTATAATATTTTCAGATACATTGTCTTTATTGCTTGAACATGAGGTTAAAATCAAAAGAGTGATTACAACTATTATTTTTATGTAAGACATAATATTTCTTAACAAATTTTTTTGAAAATTTATAGCTTTATGCTATGGATTTTAACAAATTTCTATTTAACAGTGTATGAGGAAGATTTTTTTCTTTAATTTCAAACAACGAATAGTTGCTATTATCAGATAATACTTTTCTTAAAAGCTGGTTAGTAAGTTTGTGGCCACCTTGAGAACAAATTATTTTACCTATAATTTTATATCCAGCTAAATAAAGATCTCCCATACAGTCTAGAATTTTATGATTTACAAACTCTTTTTTATTTCTAAGCCCTTCTTCATTTAACAACATTTTGTCTTTTACTACAATTGCATTGTCAAGACTTCCACCTTTTGCTAATCCCATATCTCTTAATTTTTTTACATCCTCATGTAAACAGAAAGTTCTAGAATTATAAACATCCGTTAAATCTGATTCATATACCTTAATTAAATTTCTTTGTGTTCCAATTAGATCATTTTCATACTTAAGCTCAAAATCTATATCCAAACTGATCTTACTTGGTTCAAACGAAATTGTTTTGTTTCCTTCTGCAATTTCTACTTTTTTTGCAATTTTAATTATTTTTATAGGTGAGTTGCTAACTTTTAATCCCACATTTGATATAGCTTTAACAAATAGTTTTGCAGAACCATCTAAGATTGGTACTTCTTGATTGTCAATTTCAATCAATGCATTATCGACGCCCATTCCATATAATGCTCCCATTAGATGCTCTATAGTTGAAACACTTACTCCACTTTGATTTGATATAGTTGTACAAAAGACAGCACTACTAACGTTAAAAACATTTGGAATTATGATATTGTTATCCTTAACATCCGTTCTTTTAAAAATTATTCCTGTGTTTGGTTCGGCTGGTTTGATTACTAAGTTTGACTGTTCACCGGTATGTAAGCCAACTCCATTAAAAGAGATATTTTCGTTTATTGTTTTTTGATTAAGAGCAGACACACGAGCTTTATAAATACTTAAGACTAATTATCAAAAACAACAAATATTACAGTAAAATACTATCTCACTCAAAAAAATGAAACAGTTTTTCAAAAAAACCTTGTTTTGTTTGTTTTTTTGGAATTATCTTGACCTCCTGATTATTTATTCCTTTTCCTAATTTAAATCCTGATTGACAAATATCCTCTGTAGATTCATCTAAAAAATCCATATCATCAAAAAATTGGTTTTTTTTTGTATCCTGGCTTCCAAATATTTTTGAACCCTCACCAGTTAAAATTACTCTAAACTGAGTGTTAGTAAAAATATTTGATTTAATAGATTTGGCACATAATTCTAATATCTCTTGAGTTCTAGCAAAAATTATTTTTTGTATTGTCTCTGATGAAAAATTACTATTGTCTGAAAATATCTTACTTTCATCATAATTTATTTTTATTGTTTCTGATTGTTCATGGCCTATGCTTAAAATTTTTGAAATATCTTTTGTAATATGATTTCCACCAATTGGTAAAACATCTAATGAAAGAATTTTATCATTAAGATAAGAAATTATTGATGTTTTAGTAAATCCTATATCAATGAATGACACATACCCAGTAAAAGTTAAATTATCTTTGTAATTAATGGATTTGGCATAACTAGAACAAATAATTTGTTTAATCAAAATATTTGACTTTGAAAAAATATTTTTAAAATATGTCACTAGATCATTTAGTAAACAGATAAAAAAAATATCCATAGACATAAAATGACATGTTATATCATTAGGTAAATAGGAATAATTGATACCATCAATTTTGTAATCATTAATAATAATATGGATAATGTTATAATATTTGTAATTTCTCATAATTTGTTGTTTTGCTTCTTGAATTAAGAACTGAACATTGGCTTGACTCAATTTTGACCCATCAAGTTTTTTAGAAATTGAAATGCCAATAGATAACATTTTTGGACTATCTATCATTAAATTTATATTGTTAATATATTCATTAGTATCTTTTTCTAAAGTAGTAATTATTTTTTGAATTTCTAAATCTAAATTTAACTGATTTGTAAAAAATTCACTTTCTGTATAATAAGTTTCAGTTTGATTATTTTTATTAAACACTCCAGCTCTCATTTTAGAAAAACCACAATCAAAGTATGTTTGGAGATTTTTACTGTTCATTATTTTACAATTAAATGACTACTGACTCTTAAATCAATAATATTTTTATTTTTAAAACTATCATCGCTTATTATCTTATGAGCTAGATTAAATGATTGTAATAAATTATCTGCTGGCAATTGAATTAGAACATCATTATTGGTTAAAATATCCCACCTATATGAAGGAAAAAAATACAATCCTTTAAAATCTACAAAATTGAATTTAGATTGTTCAATTGTTCTTTTAAGAACTAAAAACTCACTAGAGTTAAATACTCCAAAAATATATGGCAATTTTTCATTGTTATTATCAATTTTGTTAAGTTTACCATTGGCACCAACCAATAAGTGATTATCACCTGAAATTCTTGCTAAAAATTTTGTAGGTTTAATATTTATATTAATTCTTGAAGGGTAAATTTTTTTAATATTATATTCATCTATAATATTATGCTGTTCTATAATTTTTTTGACTTCATCTTTTTTAATAAATAAAATATTTTGAAAAAAAAGAATATTTAATTCATTTAAAATTTCAAGATTCTCTTTGCTAGAAAGTCCTTCAACATTAATTTTATTAATTTTAGAAGAGAAATTTTTTTGTCTTTCTGTAAATTTTACACTAGTAGTGCTCAGTATAAATAAAAGTATCAAATATATTAATATATTTTTTTTTTTATCTATTAATCGAAGCATCTTTTAAAATCCACTCAATTAATTTTATAAAATTTATACCCTTAAAATCTGCAATTTCTGGGACTAGTGAAAGTTTTGTCATGCCTGGCTGAGTATTGATTTCTAATAAATAAAATTTCCCCTTATAGAATTTAAAATCTGACCTTGTGACTCCTTTACAACCGATAACTTTATGAGCTTTAGACGTTATATTCATGATTTTACTTAAGTCTTTTTTGTTTAAATTGACAGGTATTATGTGTTCTGTTTTTGCATTTGAATTATACTTTGCTTCATAATCATAAAATTTTCTTTTAGGTTTAAGTTCTATTGCACCGAGCTTTTTATTACCCATCATAGCAACCTGGATTTCTCTTCCTGGTATAAATTCCTCTATTAAAATTTGATTATATGAACTTAATTCACTTATTTTTTTTTTAATATTTTTTTTATTACAAATATGAACATTTACACTTGAACCTTCATTAATAGGCTTAATAACTACTGGAAAATTTAATTTTTTTTCTATCATTTTAATTACATTCTTTTTAATTTTTTCAAAATTATATTTAATGTATTTGGGTGTTAAGATTTTATTTTTAATAAAAATTTTTTTAGAAATTTCTTTATCCATTGCTATGGATGAGGCAATAACACCAGAATGAGTATAAGGAATTTTGTAAATCTCTAAAACAGTTTGGATATAGCCATCTTCACCAAATTGTCCATGCAAGGCATTAAATATTATATCTGGCTCAAAGTATTTTATTTTTTCTGTTAACGTATTGTCTGGTTCACAAATTAGAACTTTATAAAAATTTTTCTTTAATTCTTTAGCTACTTGCTTTCCAGTCTCTAAACTTATCAATCGTTCCTTAGAGATACCACCACAAAGGACTAAAATTTTTTTTTTCATCATTATTCCAATATCTTAATTTCTTTTTCTAGTTTAATACCTGTCTTTTTTTCTACCCTCTCTTTAACAAACTCTATCAAATTATTCATATCATTAAATGAAGCATTATTTTTATTTACAAAAAAATTACAATGTTTGTCAGAAATTCCCGCATCTCCAAAAGTTGATTCTAGGGGTACTGATTCTTTAATAAGTTCCCATACTTTTTTATCTGTTTGGTTAATAGGATTTTTAAATGTGCTTCCACTTGTTTTAATTTTTGTTGGTTGTGTGCTGTCTTTTCTTTTTTTTAATATAGCAACTTCTTTTTCAATTTTTATTTTATTATTTTTTTTTCCTTTAAATGAAGCGCTTAAAAAAATTAAATCATCAGATAAGTCATTATTTCTGTGCTCAAACTTAACTTTATTTGCTGGTATTGTTATAACTCTTCCTTCTTTATCGATTGCTTGTATTGAAATAAGTATATCCTTAAATTCTCTGTCAAAACATCCTGCATTCATTCTTAAGCCACCACCTATAGTTCCAGGTATACAAGCTAAGAACTCAAAACCACCAATTTCATTATATAGAGCAAATTCAGACAATCTTTTATCAGTGCAAGCACTCCCAGCTACAATAATATCATTGGGTAATAATGAAATATTCGAAAAATTTTTTCCTAGTTTAATAACTATCCCGTCAAAAGTATTATCACTAACAAGCATATTTGAACCAGCACCCAAAATATAAATTTTTTCTTTTAAGCCAAATTTTTTTAAGAACAGAACTAAATCTGATAAAGATTCTGGTTTAAAATAAACTTTAGTCTTTCCACCGATATTAAACCAATTACTTTTTTTTAGATCATAATCAAAATAAAACTTACTACTAATTTCATTAGAAAATTTTTTAACTTTTTGAATCAACATTATATTAATTTTGGTAACTCTCTCATCCAAGCTGAAATAGTTCCAGCTCCCATTCCAATAACTATTTTTTTTCCATAAATGTTAGTTTTTATGAACTTAGCCAATTGGTATTGATCATTAACAAGAAACAACCTAACTTTTGAATTTTTGATAATATCTTTAGCAAAGTTACTATAATCAAACCCTAGTTTTATTTTTTCACCAGCTGCGTATATGGGGCACAAAATTACAGTATTGGCTTTTTTGAATGATAAGCTAAATTCATTTTTTAGGTCTTTTAATCTGGATATTCTATGAGGTTGAAAAATACAAATTATTTCATCATTTTTGTATGCGGCTCTTACTCCATTTAAAACTTCTTTAATTTCTGTTGGATGGTGAGCATAATCATCATAAAAATTAGTGCCTCGGTATGTGAATATTTTATTAAATCTTCTCTGAACCCCTTTAAAATCTTTTAGGCCCTTCTTAATAATTACTTTTGATATTCCAATTGTGGATGCAACAGCAGCTGCCGCTGTTGCGTTTCTAATATTGTGAATTCCCAAAAGAGGAATCTTAATTTTGTTAATTATTATATTTTTTTTTCCTGGCAATTTAATTGATAAATCATATTCTGAAAATTCTTTAGCATGTATAATATTCTTAATATAAAATTGGGATTTTGAATTAGTTCCATATGTATAATAGTTTTTTATCTTTAATTTCTTTAATAGATCAAGATTATTTTTATCATCGATGCAAATAAATGATTTTCCAAATGAAGGAACTTTATTTATAAATTTTACAAATAAATTTTTTAGGTCGCTCATAGATTTATAAAAATCCATGTGTTCTCTGTCAATATTAGTAACTATTGAATATGTTGGTGGGACATGAATGAAGCTGCCATCTGACTCATCTGCTTCTAGTATGCACCAATCACTCCTACCTAATTTTGCAGAATTTTCCAATGAATTAAGAACACCCCCATTAATTATTGTTGGATCTAACTTTGTTTTAGAAAATATCGAGGCTAATAAAGATGTTGTTGTTGTTTTACCATGTGAACCAGTCACTACAATATTTTTTGTTAGAGAAACAATATGAGCCAACATCTCTCCTCTTTTATAAACAGGGAGATGCTTTCTTGTCGCTTCGATAAGTTCAGGATTATTTCTTTTTATTGCAGATGAGATAACTAAAATTGTTGCTTTTTTTATATTTTTTTTTGTATGTTTTATAGAAACTTTTATTTTATTTTTTTTTAATCTACCAATATTTTTATTATCAGAAATATCACTGCCCTGAACATTAAAGCCCATACCTTTCATTATCAATGAAAGACCACTCATGCCAATACCTCCTATGCCAACAAAATGTATAACTTCAGTTTTTGCTAATTCAATTTTCATTAATAATTTTTATAATTTTTTGATTTATATTATTCCATGTATTTTGATAGCTAAAATTTTTCATATTTATTTTTTTATTTAAATAATCTTCTTTATTTTCAATAATATTAACAAATTTATTAATTAGGTTTTTATTGTTCATTTCATTTTGATTTAAAATCCAATTACACCCAAGTTTATGATAAAAAAACGCATTTTCAAATTGATGATTATCTTTTGACGTAGGCAATGGTATTACAACATGTGGTAAATTCAAAAAAACTAACTCTGCCAATGTTGATGCTCCAGCTCTAGTAAGACACATGTTTGACTTACTCATAAAATTAAAAATATCACTATTAAAATCAAATAATTCATTTTCAATATTTTTTTGTAAATAAAAATTTTTTAGATTATTATAATTATCAAAACTAGTTTGATGGAAAATTTTTAATTTGTATTTTTTCGATAGAGTTATTATTAAATCTTTAATAGTTGTATCAAATAATTTTGCACCTTGGCTTCCACCTATTATTAATAGATTAACTTCTTTATTTATATTTTCGGATACTTTAATTGAATAAAACTCCTTTCTCAATAATGCTGGAATTAAAGAAATTTTATTTTTAAATTTGTCTGGAAGGTTTATTATTTCATCAGAATAACTAAATATTTTTTTACAGTGATTGATAAAAAACTTATTTGATCTACCCAAAACAATATTTGGTTCAAATAAAAACATTTTTATATTAAGAATTTTAGCTGCAATACATAAGGGAAATGACATATAACCACCTGTAGATATTAATATTCTTATTTTTTTTCTTTTTAAAAGAACGAAAGATTTAAGTACCAAAATTAATAATAAAAAAACTTTATAAGGTAATAGTAAAATATTTTTCGATACATTGGGTACGTTAATAATTTCAACATTATATTTTTCTTTATCTAAAAATTTAACTCCTCTGCTATCAGAGGTTATAAAAATATTAAAATCGGTTTGTAAATGTTCATAAAGTATTGTTGCAGGAACTACATGTCCCCCAGAACCTCCCGTACTAATTAAAATATTTTTCACGTTAATTTACTTTTCTTTTTGTTAAGTTTAGAATTATACCAGAAAGAATGGATACGCCTACGATTGAAGATCCACCATAACTTATAAAAGGCAGTGTCATACCGGTTGTTGGTAATAATCTTATATTAACACCAACATGAATTAATGCCTGCGCCGCAATAAGAGTAATTGATCCTACTAAAACTAATTTAATTTTTTCATTTTGTTCTAAATAAACTTTTTTAAATACATTGTAGATAAAAAATAAAAAAATTATTAATATTAAAATAATTATTACAACACCAAATTCTTCTGAAATTACTGAAATTATAAAATCAGTGTGTGTCTCTGAACCTTTGTATTTTAATGTTCCTTCTCCAATACCTTTTCCAAAAAAACCACCACTTGTAATTCCATCAATAGATTGGGCTGCTTGGGCGCCATGAGTTCCAGTGTCAGGATTAAAAAAAGAAAAAATTCTATTTTTAATATAATTAAACTTTGGAATATAGAAAACCATATATGACAAAAAAATAAGTGAAAGACTAAAAAAAATAAGAAACACCATAAGACTTATTCCTGAAATAAAAACTAGAGTAATCCAAGATAAAAAAATAAGGAATGTTTGGCCAATATCAGGCTGGAGCATCAACAAAAAAGAAACTGGAACTATTATAATAAAACTAAGAAGGTATTTATAATAAATATGAATTTTTTTTTCAGAACTTAAAATAGTAGCAAGAACTATTATTGTAAAAGGTTTAACAAACTCAATCGGTTGGAATCTTGGTAAAAAAAATATGTTTAACCAACGTTTTGCTCCATTGACTTCAGTCCCAATTAGCGGAACTAAGATTAAAAAGATTAAAGAAAGAACAAATAAAAAAATTGAAAGTCTAAAAAGATTTTTTTCACTTATTGATGAAAAAAATATTAAGATAATTATACCAAGAAATATATAAACTAAGTGTTTAAAGAAAAAAAAATACGTATTAGTTTCTAGCCTGTCAGATGCAATTAGAGACGTTGACGCAAGTGAAAAAAATAGTCCCAAACTAAATAAAAGTAATACTAATAAAAGAATTATTTTATCAATATTCTTCCACCAACTATAATAAATTCTATAAATTAAATTATCATTTAACATGGCTAAATTTTTTAATAAGATTATTAAAGTATTTCCCTCTCTCCTCAAAGTTTTTAAAACTATCAAAAGAAGCAGCAGCTGGGCTAAAAAGAATATTTTTATGTTTTTTATTTTTATCCATATCTAAAAAAATTTTTTCAATTAAAAATTTTAAGTCTGTAAAAGATTCAAATTTAATTACCTTTTTTAATTCATTAATAAAAAGCTTTTTATCTTTTCCAAAGATATATGCTTTAAAGTTTTTACAATCTTTTTTAGAAAGTAAAAATTTATCACCTTTTTTTTTTAAGCCTCCCACAATCCAATAAACATTAGATAATGATTTTAAAATACTTATAGACGATGAAAAGCTAGTAGCCTTAGAATCGTTAATAATAGTTAAGTATTTAGATTTGAATATTGTTTGCTGTCTATATTTTAAACCATTAAATTTTTTTAAGATTTTAAAAGTCTTTTCTTTTTTAATTTTTAATATTTTTAATATCTCAAAAATAAAAGATAAGTTTTCTTTATTTCCATCAGTTTGAAAATATGAATTATTTATTTTTTTTAAAACTGTAGTTTTAATTTCTTTATTAACCTTAATAATTGTAGGAAGATAATTTTCTGATTTTAAATGTTTTTTTATATAGCTATTCTTTGTATTTAAAATTGCAAAATCTTTTTGATTTTGTTTTTTTATTAATTTAAATTTTGCCTTAATATAATTTTTTAGTGTTGTGTGTCTTTCTAAATGATCTGGTGAAATATTTAATATTACTGCAATATTTGATTTGAAGGTCCGACTGTAGTCCAGCTGGTACGAGGAAGCTTCTATTACAAAAATTGTTTTATTTGTTATATTTTTCTCTAATAATATTGGATTCCCTATGTTACCTACTAATCTTACATCTTTTTTTTGATGTTTTAAAACTTCATACAAAATTTGAGCTGTTGTTGATTTACCATTAGTGCCCGTAATAGTTATACTTTTATTTTTACCATGTAGAGTAAAAAAAATATCTAAATCTGTACTGATTTTTTTTAGATTTTTTTTTAAATATTTGCTGAGATTACACTTGTTACTATTAATTCCAGGACTAATTATTATATGGTCAATTTTTTTTTTAATTATTTCCTTAAAACTTATAAATTTTTTTTTTATTTCTTTATTTTCTATATTTAATTTTTGATCGTCATATAAATATATTTTATTATTTTTTTTTAAAAATTTAAATACAGATTGACCACTTCTGCCAAATCCATAAATTAAGATCTTTTTTTTTGAAAAGATTTTTTTATTATTTAACATTATCTTAATTTTAATGTCGCTAATCCTATCATGGCTAAAATTATTGAAATAATCCAAAATCTTATCACTACCGTTGATTCAGCCCATCCCTTTTTTTCATAATGATGATGTATGGGTGCCATTCTGAAGACTCTTTTTCCAGTTAATTTGAATGATAATACTTGAACAATTACAGATACTGCTTCCAAAACAAACAGACCTCCTGTTATTGCTAAAACGATTTCATGTTTTGTAATTATTCCTACAGCACCAAGCGATCCCCCAAGTGCTAGAGAGCCTGTGTCACCCATAAATATTTTTGCTGGCGGTGCATTAAACCACAAAAAACCTAAGCAAGCTCCAATAATTGATCCACAAAATACTGAGGTTTCTCCCATGCCTTGAATATAAGGTATCTTTAGATATTCAGAAAAAACTATATTACCTGTTACATAACTAATGAATGCAAAACATCCCGCAACTAATATAACTGGAACTGTTGCCAAACCATCAAGACCATCTGTCAAATTTACAGCATTCGATGATCCTACAATTATAAATACTGAAAATGGAATAAAAAACCAACCCAGATTAATAATTAAATTTTTAAAAAAGGGAAAATATAAGTTTGTTAATTCTGTGTTTTTAGAAAAATGACTTAATATTAATATTCCTATTGTTGCAATTAAAATTTGTGTAATAATTTTAAATCTAAATGAAATGCCAGAGGAATTCTTAAATTTAATTTTTTGATAATCGTCATAAGCTCCTAATAAACCAAACGAAGTAACTATAAAAAGTAAAAACCAAATATAGCTATTTGACAAATCTCCCCACAAAAGAATGCCAGAAAATAAGCCTAAAAGTATTAATACCCCACCCATAGTTGGAGTGCCAATTTTTTTTATAATGTGATCTGTGGGTCCATCTTTTCTTATTGGATCTAAAATATTTTGAGCAGAAAAAAATTTGATAAAAGGACTTCCAACCAACAGAACTATCGCCATAGAAGTAAACATTGCCAAACCAGTTCTAACAGTAAGATATTTAAAAACATTTAAAAATGTATATTGATCTATTAAATCTAAAATTAAGCTATAAAGCATTGATTTTTCCTACTTTTATATTATTTGTTATTTTGTTAAGCCCTGTAGAATTTGATCCCTTAATCATTAAATAATCATTATTATTTATATTGTTCTTAATCAAATCAATTATTTGTGAATTTTTTTTGAGGATTATTCCTTTTTTACTTTTATCGAGATTTTTGTAGACTTCTTTCATATATTTACCAATAACGTTAACATTGCTAATGGATGTTCTGTTTATAATTTTGCTAAATTTTGAATGTAGTTTTTTTGAGTGTTTACCAAGTTCCAACATATCTCCAAGTATTAAATATTTTTTTGCATCATTTATTCTCATCTTATCAAAATTTTTTAAGGCAGATTCTAATGAAAGTGGGTTTGAATTATAACTTTCATCAATAAGGTAAAATTTTTTTTTAAATAGTTTAATTTTTGAAATATCACCACGTCCACTAGGAGTTTTGTGATTATAAAAAATATTTTTATCTAATTTAGTAATATCTTTAAAAATTGAAAGAATTGAAATTGCCCCTAGTAAATTCTTTATATCACTTTCAAAATCTGAATTAACATAAAAATACTTTTTAGAAGTACCTATATTTATTGAAACTTTGAACTTTAGTTTTACTTTTTTGATTGAATTTAAATAAATTTCTGAGCTTTTTTTCTTTAAGCTAAATGAGTATATTTTAATTTTTCTTTTTTTAGCAATTTTTTTATGAAAGTTGTAAAATTGATCATCAGCATTTAAAACTAAGCTGCCTCCATTTTTTATATTTTTTATAATCTCTGATTTAGCTAAAGCAATTTCTTTAATATTTTTAAAATTTTTTGCATGTGCATAAGAAATATTTGTTATCACACCCACATCAGGTTTAAGAATTTTTGATAAATGGTTTATTTCACCTTGTTTATCCATTCCAATTTCAAAAATACCGTAATGATCATTTTCTTTTAAGTTAAACAAACTTAACGGAACACCAAGCTTATTATTAAATGATTTTGGAGAATAGGTTGTTTTACTAATTTTTTTAAAAGTTTTTCCAGTTAACTCTTTCAAGGATGTTTTTCCACAACTGCCTGTAATTGCTATAATTTTACTAGATGTGTTTTTTCTTAAAATCGAAGAGACTTTTGTTAAAAATTTTAAAGTATCTTTTACTTTAATTTGTCTAGGTTTATTCTTTAAAGTGGTAACTATAGCTAAAGATGCCCCTTTTTTAAAAGCTTCCTTTACAAACAGATTTCCATTTCTTTTTTTTCCCTTAATGGCAAAAAAAATATCGCCTTTTTTTATTTCTTTTGAGTTTATTGAGGCATTTTTAATTTTAGTTTTTAAACTAAAGTTACTTGATCCACTTATTTCATTTAAAATATTTAATTTAATATCATCAAATAATTTTTTATTTTTTACCTTAATATTTTTTAATATTTCTTTTTTATCAGAAAATAATCTTTTATATTTGCCATAATCTTGTATTTTTTCATGGCCTTTACCTGCTACTATTAAGATATCACTAGTTTTTAAATCTAATATTGCTTTTTTAATTGCTACAGATCTATTAGCAATTTCATAAACTTTTGATTTATTAATATTTTTTTTAATCTCCGATCTTATTTTTTTAGGGTTTTCACTCCTTGGATTGTCATCAGTTAAATAAACTTTATCACAATAATAATTTGCAATTTGCCCCATTAATGGTCTCTTTATTTTGTCTCTGTTGCCCCCACAACCAAAAATAATTGAAATTTTTTTACCATAAAATTGTTCTTTTAAATTTTGTAAACATACTTTTAAAGCATCTGGTGTATGAGCATAATCTAGAATAACCTTGGAATTATTCTTTATTTTTCCAATTGGCTCAAACCTGCCATTCACTGATTTAATTTTTTTTATTACATTTATTATTTTTTTAAAACTCAATCCACTTTTTTTAGCTGCAAGCATTGCCATTAGAATATTTTTTATTTGTATTTTTCCTATTAATAAAGTTTGGAATTTATAAATTTTACTTTTATATTTAACTTCAATTAACTGTTTTTCTCTTAAGTATTCATGTGAAATTATATCTAAACCACTTTTTTTATTTGAAATTGTTTCTATTTTTAATCTTTTTTTTAGTGCTATTCTTTCAATTTTTTTGTACTCAGGAATTGAAATATCAGTAATTATATTAGAGCCTTTATCCATCAATTTTTCAAATAAATATAGTTTTGATTTAAGATAAGAATTTAAACTTTTATGATAATCTAAATGATCATGAGATAAATTTGTAAAAATTCCTGATTTAAACTTTAAACCATCTAACCTATGTTGCTTAAGACCGTGACTAGAAGCCTCTAATATTACATTATTTATTCTTTCTTTTTTTAGTTTTTTCAAACAAGAGCTTAATATTAATGGGTCTAGCGTAGTATTTGATGCTTTTTTTTTATACGACTCTGTTTGTATTCCCAATGTTCCTATAGATGCTACTTTCTTTTTATTTAATCTTAATATTTGAAAATAAAAATCAGCAATAGATGACTTTCCATTTGTTCCTGTTACTGCAATTAAATTATTTGGTCTATCGTGAAAAACTCTGTAAGCTGTTTCAGATAATGATTTTCTTAAATTTTTTGACTTTACATAAAGTATATCTTTTTTTATGCCTTCAAATTTTTGATTAGAAATAATTGTTTTTGCTCCATTTTTAATAGCTTGATCAATGAATTTATTTCCATCTATTTCATTTCCTTTAATAGCAAAGAAAATATTATTCCTTTTGCATTTTTGACTATTGAAACTAAGGCCTGAAAAATAATGCCTTTTATTTTTTAAGTTTATCTTTTTAAAATAATCACCGATTAACATGAATTAATTAATTTCTAAATATTTTGTGGCTAAAATAGGCCCAATTTTTTCTATAATTTTTCCCGCTACTTCTACTGATGTCCATCCAGCTGTATTAAATGGTGTTCCTTTGTATGATCCTTTTTTATTTTTATACTCATAAATATAATCTTCTGAGGTTTTTGGTTCATCCAATAGTACTATCAACACGTATTTTGGCTTAGAGGTCGGGAATATAGAAGCAAAGGTATTAACTTTTGCTTTTCTTGTGTAGCCACCTGCTATTGCTTTTTCTGCTGTTCCAGTTTTTCCACCCACTTCATACCCTTCTATATTTGCAAATCCAGCAGTTCCTTCTCTTGTGTTAACTATTTTTCTTAATATTAAATTTATTTCTTCAGAAACTCCTTCTTTAATTATTCTTTTTTTTTTGAGTTTTACTGATGTTTGTTTGATCAGAGTTGGTTTAATTTCAAATCCTCCATTAGCAATAATTGCATAACCTTTTGCCAGTTGTAATGGGGTTGTCGTTATACCATGTCCAAATGATACGGTTGCTAATTTACATTTCCCCCATTTAAAAGAGATTGGCTCACCAACTTCTTCAATATCAAAATTAATTTTATTTAAAACTCCTATTTTTTCTAAAAATAATTTCAATTTATCAATTTCGAGTTTTTGCGCAATACGAACTGAACCTACATTTCCTGACCTAATTAAAATTTCTTCCACTGTGAGATTTGATGGTATTTCTTTATCATATTCTCTAATTGTACTTTTTCCACATTTTAACTTTTTTTCTAAATTTAAAAATTCTGTATCTGTTTTGATTAAACCTTCATCTAATCCTGCAGCTACTGTAAAAGTTTTAAAAACTGATCCTAACTCATAAACACCTTTAGTAGCTCTATTTATAAAATTTAAGTCATTTATAGTTTCTCTTTTATTAAGATCAAAATCTGGATATGAAACCATTGAAATAATTTCTCCATTATTAACATTCATTAAAATAACCGTGCTCCCTTTGCTTTTAAATACTTTTTGGAACTTTATCAATTCCTCTCTAATTAAATATTGTATGTCTGCATCCACTGTTAATCGAAGCGGTTCTTTTATTTTTTTCAACTTTTCATCAAAAGATTTTTCTATTCCTGATATACCATTATTATCATCATCAATTTGACCAATGATATGGCTAAAAAGATTTTTTTGTGGATATAATCTTGTCAATGTCTCCTTTGGTTTAATCGATTTATCTCCAAGTAACATAATTTTTTCATAATTTTCTATTGATATTTTTTTTTCAAACTTAAAAAATTTATCTTTATTAAGTTTTTTTTTAATTACAGAATAATTTTTATTCGGAAATATTAATTTTAGGTTAATTAGTAATTTTTTTTTATCAATTACTTCCATTGGGCTAATACCGATATCTACAGAACTAACTGTTTTGACTAAATAGTCTCCTTTTCGATCAACTATATCGGCTCTATAATTTTTTTTGTTAACAAATGTTTTGGTGGCTTTGTTTTCTTTTTTTAATGAACCTAAATGAAGAAGTTGTATTGAGAAAATTATTGAAATTGTCAAAAATATAAAGAAAATAAATGCAATTCTATTAAACTCAATATTTAAATTTGTTTTACTTTTCCTATAAGAAAATTCATTTTCATACTCCTCTAAAGTAATTTTAGGATTTTTACTTTTCATCATCTCTTTTTTTTATAAAATCACTCAATTTTATGAGGTTATTTTCTTCAGATATTATTTTGATTTTCATTATATCTATTTTTATTAAATCTTTTTCAAAGTACTGTGATTGAAATTGAATTAGTTTTTCTGGTGAACTTAAAAAATTATATTCCAGCATTACATCACTAAATTCTATTTTTAATGACCTAATATTTTCATTTAACTGAAATGTTTTGTCTTCAATTTTTTTTGTAGAATTTTTTACTAAAGATGTCACTAAAATTAATGCAAAGATAATTGACAATATTATTTTTTTCACAGTTTTTTTGAAAAATTTTCAATTTCAATAAGATGTTTAAATTTATCTAAGATATCTGTTTCAAAGTCATAAAATTCTTCTTTTTTTATAACGTATCTTAATTTTGCTGATCTTGAAGGTGGGTTTTCCTGTATTTCTTTAACTGATGGAATGATTGGTTTTCTTTGAATAGACTTAAATATATTAACCTTTTCCTCATTCTTAGGTAAATATCTGGATATACTTTTATTTTCTGACAAACTTTTAAAAAAATATTTCACAATTTTATCTTCAATTGAATGAAAAGTAACAACCGCAATTACCCCATCTTTCTTGACGATCTTTGCTGCATTTATGAGGCCATAAATTAATTCGCTAATTTCCTTGTTAACAAATATTCTTAAAGCTTGAAAAACTTTTGTTGCACTATGTGTTTTGAAATTTTTTTTTCTTTTTGAGGACTCTATTATGCGTACTAATTCTTCTGTTGTAATTTCTCTATTTTCTCTGTCTTCTACGATATTATGAGCTATTCTTTTATTATCTTTTTCATCTCCAAAGTGTTTAAATATTTTAGCAAGTTCTTTTTCATCTAAATTATTAATTGCTTCTTTTGCTGAAAAATCATTAATTCCCATTTTCATGTTAAGTTCACCAATAGCATTAAATGAGAGTCCTTTTTTTGGGTTTTTTATTTGAGTATAAGAATAACCCAAATCAAACAATACGCCTCTAATATTTTCATTTTTGACTTTTAAATTATTGAGTTGACTAAATTTGATGTTTTTAAATAAGAATCTATCTTCAAATTTTTTTATAACTTCTTCAGCTTTTATTATGCTATCTGAGTCTCTATCTAAACCTATGACTTTTGTATTTTTGAAATCTAAAATTTTTTTTGTATACCCGCCTTGACCAAAGGTGCAGTCAATAAATGTGCCACCATTTTGAGGGGAAATAATACTAATTAATTCATTTAGTAATACCGGGTAATGATTTCTCATATCTGGTATAATGGTGGCTATCATTTTTTTTTTTGAAGACCATTAATTTTTTTGTCTTCTTAAAAATGCTGGAATTTCTAAATCATCATCTTCAGAACTTTCTTCGCTAGTTTCTGTTAATAATAGATCTTGAGATTCTGTAGTCTCATTATCAGAATTAAATAAATCTGGTGCAATTTCTTCTTCGACACCAAAATTTTCCAATCCGTTAGAAGTGTGCTCAATTTTATTTGTGCCCAAGTCTTTAATTGTTTCTACTGCAAAAGATTGATCACAGCCACCTGCTTGACTGTTTTCAACTATACTTTCTGCCTCTGTTTCCTGATTATTTAATAGCGCTTCATTATACGTGTTATTAAGGTCATTAATTGCCTCTGATGAAACACTTGATGATGCGGTTTCTGCAACAACTTCGTTTTCAAGTTTCAATGCATTTGCTCCATGTGAAATGGGTGTGGACATTGTTGGTGAAAAATTAAATGACTGTGGTGCGCCTGAATTTCCAAAGTCTGAATAACCCGGATTTCTGTTTTGTATTCTGTGAACCATATTAATTACAGATTTTCCTTCTGGCTGTTGTCCATCAAGAGCCGTTGCAACAATTGATACTCTTATCTTGCCATCAAGAGATGGATCAGTTATTGCACCTATAATCACTTCTGCTTCAGCATCTACTTCTGATCTTATTTTGTTAACTACTTCATCAACTTCAAAAAGTTTAAGATCGTCACCGCCCGTAATATTAACAAGCAATCCTTTTGCTCCTTTTAGTGTGTAGTCATCAATTAAAGGATTGCTAATTGCCATTTCTGCAGCCTTCATTGCTCTTCCTTCACCATCAGCTTCTCCAGTACCCATCATCGCTTTACCCATTGAAGCCATTACAGTTTCAACATCAGCAAAATCTAGATTTATAATGCCTGGTCTAACCATTAAATCAGTTACACTTTGAACTCCATGCATTAAAACATTATTTGAAAGATTAAATGACTCTTTAAATGTAGTTTGTTCATTAGCAATTTTAAATAAATTTTGATTTGGTATTACAATGATTGTATCAACATGTTTTCTTAATTCTTCAAGACCTTGCTGAGCTCTTCTCATTCTTGAAGGACCTTCATATAAAAAAGGAA